>Ga0209148_1000086_pt1 | contig 263996 bp, 239 predicted proteins | sample AraplaCol_mMF_r2_2_FD_184288 | JGI IMG/M metagenome (GOLD analysis project Ga0209148, IMG submission 184288) | Arabidopsis root microbial communities from North Carolina, USA - plate scrape CL_Col_mMF_r2 (SPAdes) (version 2) | ecosystem: Host-associated > Plants > Roots > Endosphere | place...
GCCGAGCTGCATCGCCAGCGCGCTGGCGATGCAGCTCGATCCAGCTCAACAACCACCGAGATCAATTAATCTTGCAACCCCGGACTTCCTCGTTATGGATGGCACGGCAGGAGGGGGCAGGTCACTGCATGAGTACTCAGGTCACCACACTTCGCGACGCGTCTACTCTCAAGGCCAAGATTCCAACCTCGGATTTTCGACATGTCGATGAAGGAACTAGCCTCCGCGTAGCAAAGATCGTCACTCTCAGTCGAGGGATGTATCGGCCTGTTGGGCAAGATGAAGATGGTGTCTGGTATGTCGGGCCACAAGGAGGCGTGAGCGTCTTTTACACAGAGCGCAAGCGATCAGATGGGAAGCGTCTGCTCGAGGTGTACACCGGCGGTGTCTACGTCCCGCACGCCGACAAAGCCAGTGCGCGTGTCTTTATTCAGCCAAACACAGTCAAGATGCGTTTGCTGTCGGATTCTGAGGCTGCCGAGGCTCCTCCCGTCACGGTCGAGGACATCCAGGCCGAATCGAGCATGCAGCTGCCAGGAGAAACTCTGGCGGAGAGCTACCTCGCGCGAGCCGACAACGGTCGCGGCGGCCGGGCCACCGGCGCCACGATCGTGGGTGCAGGGATTGGAGGAGTGATTGCCGACGAACTTCTCATCTACGATGCCCAGGGCTTCAGACTTATGCCAAGACTGGATGGGGTTGGCGCTTGGTTTGATGTCCGTTGATGGCCGAATTTCGCCGTAGCGACTTATAGCCATGCTTGGCTGGATCGGGCTTGAGATCACGGCGATCTTTGAAACAGAACTGCGCGATTCACCTGCCGGTCGCCGATAGTTGCACGAACAATCTCTACGGCGTTTCGGAGGCGACGGCGATTCCGTTCCTGCTGTTCATCACTCATGTCGCTCCCAATCCAGAAGACAGATCGCCATCCTTCTTCGGAGATCGGAGCGCTGTTTATGACAGACCAGAAAGCAAGATTTAGCGCCTTGTCCTGCCTCATCAGTTCTAACACCCTTTGCACATTGAGCTCAGTCACATTTCCGAGCACAAATATGTCTACGAAGTAATGCTCTTCCCCGGAAGGAGGATGAGCAACCAGTGCCCTTTCAATTGCAGCCAACTCGGAATCCACTGTTTACTCTCCGTTAAGGTGAACTGCAATCGGCTCAACGACGTCAAGTCACTCACTTTTTGAATCTCATTTTCGGCGCGAACGTCTGTTGCCGGGTGAATTTTGCGCCGTGACCGACCGACCGACCGGTCCTGGCCGAAAATGGGTGGTCTACGGTTGCTCAGGCAGCACGATTTCGGGTTCACCGTACAAGCTGGCGCTGGCACAGCGAACGACAAAGCCGGCGGTCGCATCAGACAATTCGAAACCGCGCGCCCCGTACTGCCGACTGCACGTCTGGATGGTCAGGGCAGACTGCTCCCATCTAACAGGGCCGGCCAGGTAGGTGCAGTAGAAGAGCGAGAGTCCCACAGGTTCCTCAGACGCAGTTGGATGTTCGAGGCGCAGAATGAGTCGGTCGTGGTCATTGCGATACGAATTCAGTGACACCGCGCCGCCGCTCCAATGCTCCAGATACTTTTGAACTCCTGGACGTCGCACGTTTTTACGGTCATGAATGCCCTGCTCCTTGTCGAATTCTGCGTCGACTGGGAATGTCCGCCACTGGCCAGCCGCAGCCAAGCAGATCGTTGGAGCAACGGGCCTGTTGCGTTCTCTCGCGCTTCTCTGAAGCCGACGTTCGCCAACAGATGTGCGCCGACAGCCTACTGCGAAGCGGCCAGAAATTTTTCGATCAAACCGACCGTGGCGCCGGTGCTCTCCTCCATCAACCAATGCCCTGCGCCTGGTACGACTTCCCCGCGCACATTGGTTGCCGCATTGCGCATGACGATCGCCATGTTCTCGCCGAAGGATTTCTCTCCGCCGATGGCGAGCACCGGCATGGGGAGCTTGGTCTTGGAGAACGCGATGTTGTCGGCAACGTCGCTCTTGGCGATGGTATTGAACTGAGCAAAGGCGGCGCGCATCGCGCCCGGCTGCGCGTAGAGCTTGGTGTAATGGCGCCGCGTTGCCTCGTCGATTTTGGAGGGCGTGCCGGCGAACTCGTTCCAGAACCGGTCGAGATAGATGCGCTCCCTGCCGGCCACCAGTCGCTCGAAATCGCGGCCACCGGCATTGAAGTGCCATAGCGCCGGCCACAGGATGATCTGGTCCCATGGAGCGATGCCGGGCACGGGTGCGTCCATCACGACGAGCTTGTCGACTTTGTCGGGGTAGCTCGCCGCGTACGCATACGCGACCATCGTGCCGATGTCATGGCCGACGACGGCGGTGTTGTCCTGCTTCAGCGCAGTCACGACCGCGCGGATGTCTACAGCCTGCGATTTCTTGTCGTAGCCACTGGCGGCCTTTGACGATTTCCCCATACCGCGGAGGTCTGGGACGATCACCAGGTGCGTCTTTGCCAGCTCTTGCGCCAGCGGGGCCCACATGTCGCCCGTGTCGCCGAATCCATGAATGAGCACCACGGCGGGACCAGCACCGCCGGAGCGGACGAAGATGCTTGCGCCATCCGCAGTGGTGACGGTCCGGGTCTTGAAGCTACTCGGGAAGGTCGGTTGTGCTGCGGCATTCGCAATGCAGAGCATGGCAGTCAACAGCGCGAGCACAAGCGCGAAGCGATTCTTCATATCGGAACTCCACTTTGAGGGACCGGACCGGCGCGGCGTATTCTGAGGCTTTATCGCAAAGGGAGCTAGCTATAGATAGTTGGCTCCTGTCGGGCCGCGAACCCGCGGCCCACAGACCAGCAATCAACCGCCAGCCCCAGGCGCCCCACGCCGCCTCTTCTCGCTCATCTGAAACAGCTCTCCAGCCTTGCGCGCCATCTCGGCCGCAAGCCAAAGCAGATTGTTGAGTTGCCGAGGCCCATCCCCGCTGCACCAGTCGATCTCTTCGCCGTGGCAGACCCACAGGAGAGCTTCGAGCTGAGTAAGGGTGTTTTCGAGAAGATCCGCCGGGTCTTGTTGGGCGGTTTCTGCGGAAGCTACCGGCGTAGTTGGCCGGGCTATAGTCTTGGTAGCCATTTTTGTGCGGTTCCTTCCAAGGTGGTTGCACGAACTTGGTTAGACGGCCGGGGTGCTAGTAACACCCTGGCCGTCGCCTTTTGATACCTCGCATCTGCATCGGTGCTTTCGCACCGACGACCTGCCGCGAGGCAAGCAGCCTTCGAACATCTGGATGACTTGAGCGGGTGACGCCTTTCTGATCCCCTTGGTGGGGTGTCGAGTGACAGGGGCATTCACTCTAGAGAAGAAGCCGGCCAAGTAGCTGCTGCAGCAGCACGAAGTCGCACAGACTGCCAACAAATGCAGCTTCCGCGACACCCCGTGGCAGACCTCGCAAGCCTCGAGCCATATCAGCCCGAAGCGGCTCCAAAACGCCCACGCCGATGGGGTGCCTTGCGCAGCGAAATAAAGGGGGAGCCCGAAGGGCGGAGGACATTCGCGGAGCAAGGTACCCCGTCGGCTTGAGCGTCGCCCTGAACGCCCCCGAAGCCGAGCCAGAGCCTCACGACATCCCGCGCGCCAGCAGGTGATCCACCAGCCTCCGCTGCGGAAAGCTCAACGCCTCCTGCCGCGTGCACAGGTACATCCGGCGCGAGGCCCACGCGTCGGTGAGATTGATGAAGCGCAGCTTCATCTCCTTGCGATAGGCCACTGCAGCGCCTTCGGGCAGGATGCCCACGCCCATGCCCGCTTCGATCATCCGGCACACGGCCTCGAAGCTCTTCACGCGCACGCGCAGGCGCAGCACCTTGCGTGCGCTCATCGCGGCGTCTTCCATGGTGCGGGAGATGGCGGAGTCGTCTTCCAGGCCGACGAAGTCGTAGTCGAGCAGTTCCTCGAACGACACCTCGCGGCCGCGCCACGGATGCTTCTGCCGCACGATGGCCACGAGCCGGTCGGTGCGGTAGGGAATGAAGTGCAGCGCCGGGTCGGCCGCCTCGCTGGTGATGACGCCGACGTCGGCCTGCCGGTCGCGAATCGCCTGCACGATGTAGACGCTGCGGTGCTCTTCGACGCTCACGCGGATCTCCGGGTAGCGCTGGCGGAAGCTCGCCACGTCGTCGGGCAGGAACTGGCCCATGGCCGATGCGTTGGCATGCAGCCTCACGCGGCCGGTGGCGCCCTGCGCGTAGTCCGAGAGGTCGGCGCGCATGCGGTCGACGTCGCGCAGGATCTGCCGCGCATGCATGGCCAGCGACTCGCCGGCGCCGGTCGGCGTCACGCCCTTCGAGCTGCGGTTGAGCAGCGCCACGCCCAGCTGCTCTTCGAGGATGGCGAGGCGGCGGCTGGCGGCCGACAGCACCATGTGGCTCTCGGCTGCGGCCTTCGACAGGCTGCCGTGCTCAATGGCGCGAAGAAAGAGCGCCAGCGAATCGAGGTCGGGTCTCATGGGGTGCGGGGGAGGTCTGCAAGGCCGACATTGTCGGGCCGGCGGGAGCCGCAGCCTCCTCCGAAATACTTTCGGCGGATTGCACCTGCAGAAGACAGATCTTCCGGAATGGATCGCTCTTTGCCAAAACGAAGAAGCACTTTCCGTGGACGAGGCGGAAGAATCGTTGCTGTCCCGGCGTCTACCCCGCCGGGGCGTTCCGCGAGCCGGCCCTCTACCGGGGCCATGCCCGCATTCCGACGAGTCCTACCCGGAGTCCTTTTCAGTCATGGCATCCCACGAACTGGCCAGCGTTGCGCTGGACGACAAATACACGGCCACCGAAGGCCGGATCTACCTCAGCGGCATCCAGGCACTGGTGCGCCTGATGCTCGTGCAGAAATGGCGCGACCAGAAGGCCGGGCTGAACACCGCGGGCTTCGTCTCGGGCTACCGCGGCTCGCCGCTGGGCGGCCTGGACGAAGCGCTGTGGAAGGCGCAGCCACAGCTCGAAGCCAACGCCGTGAAGTTCTTGCCCGGCGTGAACGAGGAGCTGGCCGCCACCGCCGTCTGGGGCACGCAGCAGGTGCACCTGACGGGCGAGTCCGCCGTCGATGGCGTCTTCGCGATGTGGTACGGCAAGGCGCCGGGCGTGGACCGCTGCGGCGATGTGTTCAAGCACATGAGCCACGCGGGCACCTCGCCCCAAGGGGGGGTGCTGCTGGTGGCGGGTGACGACCATGGCGCGTCTTCGTCCACGCTGCCGAACCAGAGCGACCACCTGTTCGCCGCGTCGATGATCCCGATGCTCTATCCGCAGAGCGTGGAGGAGTACATCGAGCTAGGCCTGCACGGCTTCGCGATGTCGCGCTTCGCCGGGCTGCCGGTGGGCTTCAAGGCGCTGGCCGATACGGTGGAGTCTTCAGGCTCCATTCCGGCCGGCGTGCTCGACGTGCACACCCAGCTGCCTTCCGACTTCGTCTTCCCGCCCGGCGGCGTGCATGCGCGCCTGTCGACCGACACGCTCGGCGTGCAGGCGCGCAAGCAGGAAGCGCTGATGCAGGACTACAAGATCTACGCCGCCATCGCCTATGCGCGCGCCAACCGGCTCAACCGCGTGACCATCGATTCGCCGAAGGCGCGCCTCGGCATCGTGGCTTCGGGCAAGTCGTACCGCGACGTGCTCGAAGCGCTGGAAGAGTTGGGCATCGACGCCGACGAGGCGGCGCGCATCGGCATCAGGCTCTTCAAGGTGTCGATGCCGTGGCCGCTGGAGCCCGATTCGATCCGCGAGTTCGCCGACGGTCTTGAAGAGATCCTGGTGGTGGAAGAGAAGCGCCAGATCGTCGAGTACCAGCTCAAGGAGCATCTCTACAACTGGCGCGAGGACGTGCGCCCGCGCGTGATCGGCAAGTTCGACGAGCAGGGCGAATGGGGAGCGCATCCGCGCGGCAAGTGGCTGCTTCCGGCCACGGCCGATTTCTCGGTGGCGCAGATCGCGCGCGTGATCGCGGGGCGCGTGGCGCGCTTCCACACCAGCGACCGCATCCGCATGCGGCTCGCCATCCTCGACGCGAAGGACGTGGTCCTGGGCAAGGCCGTCGCCACGCCCTCGCGACCGGCCTGGTACTGCTCGGGCTGCCCGCACAACACCTCGACCAAGGTGCCCGAAGGCAGCCTCGCGCTCGCGGGCATCGGCTGCCACGTGATGGCCACCGCTATCTACCCCGAGCACAACCGCACGACCACGCACATGGGCGGCGAAGGCGCGCCGTGGCTGGGTCAGGCCTGGTTCTCCAAGCGCAGGCACGTGTTCGCGAACCTGGGCGACGGCACGTACTACCACTCGGGCTCGCTCGCCATCCGCGCGGCCGTGGCGGCGGGCGTGAACATCACCTACAAGATCCTCTACAACGACGCGGTGGCGATGACCGGCGGCCAGCCGGTGGACGGCCCCATCACCGTGCCGCGCATCGCGCACCAGATGGCGGCCGAGGGCGTGAAGCGCCTCGCGCTGGTGGCCGAAGACCCGTCGCGCTGGGCCGACCGCAGCGTGCTGCCGCCCGACCGGGATGGCTTCGTGCTCACCGTGCACCACCGCGACAGCATGGACGCGGTGCAGCGCGAGCTACGCGAGTTCGAGGGCGTCTCGGTGCTGATCTACGACCAGGTGTGCGCCGCCGAGAAGCGCCGCCGCCGCAAGAAGGGCGAGTTCCCGCAGGCCGCGCGGCGCGTGTTCATCAACGAGGCGGTGTGCGAAGGCTGCGGCGACTGCGGCGAGCAGTCGAACTGCACCGCCTTGCTGCCCAGGCAGACCGAGCTGGGCCTGAAGCGCGCGGTGGACCAGAGCGCCTGCAATGCCGACGAGTCGTGCATCAAGGGCTTCTGCCCCAGCTTCGTGACGGTCGAAGGCGTGAAGCCGCGCAGGCAGGCACCGGTCGCCACCAAGGCCGCGGCCGAAGAAGGCTCGCTGCCGCGGCCGAAGCAGCTTGCGCTCGACGGCATGCACAACATCCTGATCACCGGCATCGGCGGCACGGGCGTCATCACCATCGGCGCGCTGATCGGCATGGCGGCGCACCTCGAAGGCAAGGGCGTGAGCGTGCTCGACATGACGGGCATGTCGCAGAAGAACGGCTCGGTGACCTCGCACGTGCGCATCGCGCGAGATGCGGCGCAGCTGAAGGCACAGCGCATTCCCACCGGCGAGGCCGACCTGATCCTGGGCTGCGACATGCTCACGGCCGGCGCGCCCGACGCCATCGCGCGGATGCGGCCGGGCCGCACCTATGCGCTGGTCAACACCTTCGAGCAGCCCACGGGCCATTTCGCGCAGCAGCCCGACTGGCAGTTCCCGGCGGCGCAGGTGCGCGCGCTCATCGAGGAATCGGTGGAGGGCCGCGCCGACTTCGTCGATGCGACTCAGCTGGCCACGCGGCTCATGGGCGACGCGATCGCGGCCAACCTGTTCCTGCTGGGCTTCGCCTTCCAGAAGGGCCATGTTCCGCTGTCGGCGGAGGCGCTGGACAAGGCCATCGAGATCAACGGCGTGGCGGTGAAGGCGAACCAGGCGGCGTTCCGCTGGGGCCGCAAGGCGGCGCTCGACCTCGCGGCGGTGACGCGCGAGGCTTCGCCGCAGAAGGTGGTCGCGCTGCAGCGGCCGCAGGGCCTGGAGGCACTGGTGAAGAGCCGCACCAAGTTCCTCGCGGCTTACCAGAACGCCGCGTATGCGCAGCGCTATGCCGAGCTGGTGGAGCGCGTGCGCGCGGTCGAGCAGCGCGAGCGCGGCAGCGACGTGCTGGCGAAGGCGGTCGCGTCGGGCCTCTTCAAGCTCATGGCCTACAAGGACGAGTACGAGGTCGCGCGCCTGTACACCGACAAGGGCTTCATGGAAAAGCTGGGCGAGCAGTTCGAGGGCAAGCCGGTGCTGCGCTTCCACCTGGCGCCGCCGGTGCTGGGCCGACGCGACGCCGAGGGCCGCGCGCTCAAGACCAGCTTCGGGCCGTGGATGATGGGCGCCTTCCGCGTGCTCGCCGGTTTGCGCGGCCTGCGCGGCACCACCTTCGACATCTTCGGCCGCACTGCCGAGCGGCGCATGGAGCGGCAGCTCATCGAGGACTACCGCGCGATGGTCGAGGACGTGATCGCGCGCTTCGGCGCCGTCGACTTCGACACCGCCCTGTCGCTGGCGCGGCTGCCGGAGCAGATCCGCGGCTTCGGGCATGTGAAGGAAGAAAGCGTGGTGTCGGTACGGGTGCGGTGGGCGGCGCTCGCGAAGCAGCTCGACGCGCGACCGGCACCGCGAGCCGGGCAGCACATGACTGCGCAGGTGCAGCCGGTGGCGGCCTGATCGGCCTGAGCCGCAGGAGCGCCGGAGGGGCTGCCGGGCCCGTGCGGGAGGATCAGGGCAAAATCCTCCTCCCGCCGCCGGTCGGCCCCGCCCCTCCATGCCGCCCACCTCCCTGTCCACCCCCGTTCCCGGCCCGACGCCCATGGCGCCGGCACCCTCCCCGGCCCGCCAGCGCCGCCGGCATCGCGCCGTGGCCGCGTGGGTGGCCGCATGCGCGGTGGCGCTGCTGCTGATCGGCCTGGCCGGGCAGTGGGCGGCGAAGCGCGAATCGAACTTCCTGGCCGATTCGATACGCCGCGCCATGGAAGTCCACGTGCTCGGCCTGCGCGATGCCGCCGGCAAGTACAGCTACCTGCCCTTCACCGCCGGCCTTCATCCCGACGTGCTGGCGGCGCTGGCGCGGCCCAACGACATGGCCGCCAAGCAGCGCGCCAACCTCTACATCGAGCAGGTGAACCGGCAGGCGGGCTCCGATGCGCTCTACCTGAGCGACATGCAGGGCCTCACGCTGGCGGCCAGCAACTGGGACACGCCGCAGAGCTTCGTCGGGCAGTCGTACGCCAACCGGCCCTACTTCATCGATGCGCGCTCGGGGCGCAACGGCCTGTTCTACGGCGTGGGCCAGACGACCGGCGAGCCGGGGCTGTTCATTTCATCGCCGGTGCGCGGCGAAGGCGGCGAGATAAGGGGCGTGGTGACGGTCAAGGTCAGCCTGCGCCAGGTGCAGGAGACCTGGAACTTCGCGCGTGACCCCATCCTGCTGAGCGACGCGCGCGGCGTCGTGTTCCTGAGCTCGGTGCCGGCGTGGATGTACCGCGCCTCGCGACCGCTGCAGGCCTCCGAACTCGAAGGCATGAGGCGCGAGCAGCAGTACGGCACGCACACCGCCTTTGGCGCGCTGCCGTGGAAGGTGGAGCGCGAGGAAGGCGAACTCGGCTACCTGGTGCGCACCAGCATCGGCGGACGACCGCGCCAGTACCTCGCGGTGGACGAGCGCCTGCCCGACCTCGGCTGGACGCTGACCGTGATGACCGACCACGCCGAGGTCGCCAACGCGCGCGAGCGTGCCTGGATGCTGGGGCTGCTGTGCGCCGTCGTGCTGCTGCTGGCGGGCCTCTACTGGCAGCTGCGCGAGCGCCGCTTCGCCGAGCAGCGCGACGCACGGCGCGACCTGGAGCTGCGCGTGCGCGAGCGCACCCACGAGCTCGACGAAGCCCATGCCTTCCGCAAGGCGATGGAAGACTCGCTGCTGGTGGGCATGCGCGCGCGAGATCTGGCGGGCCGCATCATCTACGTGAACCCGGCCTTCTGCGAGATGACAGGCTACGGCGCCGACGAGCTGCTGGGCAAGCTGCCGCCCTACCCCTACTGGCACCCGAACGACGTGACGCAGCACTGGCGCCACTACGACGCCATGATGAGCGGACAGCCCGCGCGCTCGGGTTTCGAGTCGCGCCTGCGTCACCGCGACGGGCACGAGGTCATCACCATGGTCTACACCGCCGCGCTGATCGATGCCGACGGCAAGCACGCCGGCTGGATGAGTTCGGTGGTGGACATCACCGAGCAGAAGCGCGCCGAGCTGCGCCAGCGCCAGAACGACGAGCAGCTGCAGCACGCCCAGCGCCTCGCGAGCCTGGGCGAGATGGCCTCGACGCTGGCACATGAACTCAACCAGCCGCTGATGGCGCTGAGCAACTTCGCGAGCGCCGCCAAGGCCTTCGCCGAGCAGGGCAACCAGCAGCTGCTGGTGAGCAGCCTCGACGAGGCGGTGACGCAGGCCCAGCGCAGCGCCGAGATCGTGCGGCGCATCCGGGGCTTCGTGCGCCAGCGCACCGTGGGCACCGAGGACTGCTCGGTGGCCGCGCTGGCCGGCAACGCCATCGCGCTGATGCAGGGCGAGATCCGCATGCGCCAGGCGCGCGCGGAGCTTCGCATTCCCGACGACCTGCCCGAGGTGCGCGGCGACCGCGTGCTGCTGGAGCAGGTGCTGCTCAACCTGCTGTCGAACAGCCTGCACGCCATGCAGGCCGTGCCGCTCGAGCAGCGGCTGGTGGAGATCGAGGCGGAGCTGAAGGAAGGCCGCATGCACATCCATGTGGCCGACCGCGGCCCGGGCATCGATTCAGCCGTGGCCGACCAGGTGTTCTCGCCCTTCTTCACCACCAAGACCGGCGGCCTGGGGCTGGGCCTGAACATCTGCCGCACCATCGTCGAGGCGCACCGGGGCCGCCTCACCTTCGCCGACCGTCCGGGCGGTGGCACCGTCTTCACCCTCGAGCTCGAAATATCGCCTCCGACATGACCAACAACACCGCCGCTGCCGCCAACAACCTGTGCATCGTGGACGACGACGAGGCCGTGCGCCGCTCGCTCGGGCTGCTGCTGCTGTCGCGCGGCTACGCGGTGCAGACCTTCGCCTCGGGCGAGGCTTTCCTCGAAGGCACCGACCTGCAGCGCGCCGGCTGCGTGATCCTGGACCTGCGCATGGAAGGCATGAGCGGCCTGCAGGTGTTCGACGCGCTGCGCAGCCAGGACAGCCCGCTGGTGGTCATCTTCCTCTCGGGCCACGGCGACATCCCCATGGCCGTGGAGGCCGTGCAGAACGGCGCCTTCGGCTGGCTCGAGAAACCCTGCAACGACGAGCGCCTGCTCGACACCATCGCCCGCGCCCTGCAGCAGGCCGGCGAGATCGCCACCCGCCGCCAGGCCCGCCAGGCCGCGCAGGCCCTGTGGGACAAGCTCACCCCGCGCGAGATGCAGATCGCCCGGCTCGTGGCCGAGGGCAAGCCCAACAAGCAGATCGCGCAGGAGCTGGCGCCGCTGGAACAGCGCACGGTGGAAACGCATCGCGCGCATGTGTTCGCGAAGCTGGGGCTGGCGAACAGCCACCAGCTGGATCGGTTTCTGCGGGAGCATGACCTCTAGCGCTAGACGAGGAGCCCTTCGGCTGAAGACCTTCCATGCGCCGCGCTACCTGCCGCGCAGACCAGCACTCGTGCTCATCGCCGCTACGAGGTTCGGTCTCCCGGCGATTGCCGGTCCTCTTCAGCGCTTGCGCCCGCGCAGGACGCTGGCGAGTGCGCGAAGCGGCCGGGTGATGCGCCATGAGTTCGACGCGTGGATGGCCTCGATGGAAGCTGCCAGCTGCGCTACTCGCACACGCAGCCCATGGACTTCCGCATGCGCTTGCTCTTTTGCACCCAGCGTGCGATTGAGCGTCAGGATCTCCGACCGCATCTGGGTCGTCGCCGCGATCAGTCGCTTGTTTTCCTCCCGCGAATCGCCCAGGTCCAGGCCCTGCTGGCGCAGCTTGGCCACTTCCGCCTCGAGGCTTCTTGCATAGACAGTCGCATCGTTGAGTGTCCCTTGCAGCAGGTCGTGCGCATCACGCAAGCTCAGCGCATATTTTTCGGCTTCGTCGGCCTTGTCTATCATGGCGGCCTGTTCCAGACGGATCTGCTGCACGAACGGATCCGGCGTCGATTCCAATTCGCCATAGATGATCGGAAACCGGTCGCCAGTGAGAATGCTCCGCGTGCGTGCGTCCATGCAGCACATGGTGAATGCACGTCGTGGCAGCGGCGAAGGATTGACACCGGAGCGATGGATCAACCAGTTGTGCAGGAGCACTGCGTGTCCCGAAGGAACCTCGAGCGGCACGACCGACTCGGGGCGGCAGTGTCGGCGCGCCTGCTCGTCCGTCAGCGTACTGCCCTGCAGGCTCAACAGGCCGAGCCGATGGGATCCGGGGATCGCATCCATGCAGCCGTTGGCCTGCGTCGCCTCGTCCAGGGCGACCCAGATCGTCACCAGCGGATCGCGGTCGAGCTGCCATACCGTTCCACCATCCTGATGCCACGGCAGGTGGGTTCCCTTGCCGGCAGGCTTGTTCATGACCATGGCGCGGAAGATCGACACTGCGGCGTGCGAGCCATACATCTGCGCGCAGATTTCGCGGAACAGCGGCCGGTCGATCAGCCTGGCGAACACGTCGTCCGATTCCAGGCCCTGGATCTTGCGATAGAGATGCGTGCCCTCTTCGAACCGGGCCACCGCGTCCGGCAATGCCTCGTATTCGCCGCCGGTGTCGTGCTGCATCTGGATTGCCGGGTTCGTCACCTGGCCCAAAGCCAGCGCATCGGCACGCTCCTGCAGCGTACGAACCTGATCGGGATCGAGCACCTGCCCCAGGTGCAGGTATCCATCACGCCAGAACTTCTGCCATTGAGCTTCGGTCAGCATCATTCGATTTCTTTCGTCCCTGGAGGAGAAGGAAGAGTTGTGGCCCGTGGCCTGGGTAGAGTGCATGGCCGGTCGCGCTAAAGCCCCGGCGGTCCTTGCCTGCTCGAGGCGCACGGGACGAGGCGGCACAGCAGCGGCACCAGTGACGATCAAGCGCGCCAGTGCCTCCCGGCGCCGCCGTTCATCGTCGAAGTTGGGCTGCATCCGTGCCTCCAGATGCGCGCGCGCTTCGTTGCGACGCCCCCACAGGTCGATCAACCGGGAAGTGAGCTGCCCCTGCAGAACATCGTTGATGCCACACGCATCGTCCGCGCAGTCGAAATGGCCCAAGGCCCCTTGCAGCTTGGTACGGGTGTATTCATCGACCCAGACCCCCAGGCATGGCACCCCCCCAGCCAAACCGAAGACGATGGGGTGGTAGCGCGAACTCACGATCAAATGCGCCTGGGCAGTCAGGCGTGCGATCTGATCGGCAGGCAGCACTGGCAGCAAATGCAACGTGACCGTGCGCATGCGCCGCGCCAGCGATCTTCCGATGTCCTCGTCCGACCAGTGTGCCCCCACCGCGGCAGCGACGCGGGCATGCGGAATGAACAGCAGGTGGCATCTTGTGCGCTGCGCCACCTGCGACAACTGCTCCGCCAACCGGTCAAGCAGGTCATCGTCTCCGTCGGGATCGGCCAAAGGATGAATGGTCACGCCGATCCACGGCTCGCCTTCCGGAAACGGCAACGGCGGCAGCGCGCGACCCGCGGTTTCGCGCGCCAGATCGGATGCATCGTCGAGTTGATATGAAAGGCGTTCCGGCGATGCGCCAAGCTCCAGCGCGAGTTCAAAGCTCGGCACTTCCCGGACGCCAATCCACGAGGCAGCGCGCAACAACTCCGCCATCATGTCGCGATGTCTTGACGTCAGCTCCGGTCCCAGCGTCTGCCCAAGGAGGACCACCGGGGCACCGTTGGCAACGGCCCGGCGGCAAAGCGCCAGGCGTTCGTAGATGCAGGCGGGCCAGGTGCTTCGAAGGTTGCCGCCGCCAGAAATCACCAGGCCGTCCGTTGCTTCCGCCAGCGCCGCGAAGACAGGAGGCGTACGGCCAGTCCAATGGCTGTTGGACAGCCGGTCGAGCAGCTCCTCGCGCGCCTCGTCCGACTCGCACGCGTCGAAGCCCAGCCGCGCAAACGCAGGGATGCCGTAGGTGCGGGTGGTGAATGCGGGATCGGCTGACACTGCATGCAGCACCGCATCAGGAGCGATGGCACGCAGCAGGCGCAGATTGCTCTCCAGCATGGCCTCATCGCCGGCGTGGTAGCTCGCGGCTCCTCCGATATCCCCGACCAGGGTCCATCGTCGCGGCGCTGCGGCCGTTCGCCTTGGACAAGAGGCAAGCGCCAGGCTTTCGCTCAGCATGCAGCGACTTCCCACATGGTGCTGCCGGGCGACGCGATCTCATCAAGACGCCGTCGCATTCGTTCGGCGCAAGCCTCGGTGCCGAAGCGGACATGCAACTGCTTGCGCGCAGCCTGGGCGCGCCGCTCGGCTTCGTCGCGATGTTGAAACACATTGCGCATCTGCCACGCCGCGTGGCTTTCATCGGGCTCCGCCCAGGATTGGCCCTCGTGGAAGGGGTAGTGGCCTTCGGGCACAGGCACCAGCTTGAAATCCACGGGCCATCCAGTATGCCGCGATACCAGCTCCGTCGTGGCCGAATAGTCGGTGGCGATCACCGGCTTGCCCAGAACCATCGCTTCGGCGATCAGCAATCCCAACCCTTCGCTACGGTGCAGCGAGGCCACAGCGTCGCAGCAAGCGATCAGCTGCAGCGTCTCCTCGCGTCCGAGGGTGCGTTCGATCAGAACGACATCGGGATCGTCGCGAAGTGCTTCGCGCAAGGCGCGGCCCTGCTCCGCGACGACCTCCGAATTGAGTGTCTTGATCACCAGCGCCACACGGTGAAGCGCGCCGCCATGAGGAAAAGCCTGGCGGAAGGCCCGGACCAGGGCCATCGGATTCTTGCGTTCCATGAACGAAAGAAAGTCGAACGAGAAGAAGAACAGGAAAGTGTCTTCAGGCAAGCCGAAGTGAGCCCTGCCGACGGGCGGCGGCGCGTCGAAGGCCAGGGGTAGAGGCATGTGCAACACGGGCTTGCCGAGCTTGCGAGCCAGCATTGTCTGGATGAAGCGAGTCGGCGCCCATACCTCATCGACCAGATCGAACGCCTGTAGCCACGGCGCGGGAAAGCCTTCGAGCTCCCAGAATGGCATGACGGTGCGATAGGCGTCGGAACGCACCGCCGAGCCCAGATGCTCCACGACTGCCGGCAACTGATCAGCATTCACGTTAAATATCTGCACTGGCGCTGCGGTGGTTTCGTCGAAGCAAAGCTCTAGCGAATGGTCCACTACCGCCGACATCGAGTTCAGGCGGATGGGCAGGCCGCGCGCGTCGAATCCGGCATGGCGCAACGCGCGCAGGACCTGGCGGCCGGCTTCGCCGACACCCAGTGCAAGGCGCAGATAGCCGACCACGGCAACATCCGGCGCCGCTTCGGTCTGCTTTGCCGGCGGCCGCCGCATACCGGCTGCCGGGACGGCATTGGCACGCAATACAACCGGTTCGATCAGGCGCCCGTCCTTCAGCAGGCTGCGGCCGTGATCGATATACCAGCCGAGGTAGCCTGCGACGCCCTCCTGCCTGCTCAGGTCGAATGTGGATCGCAGCCAAGGCTCCCGCTGGTGCAGGTCGGCCATGAGCTGCGTCACATAGCCCGAGCTGGACGCGAAGCCTTGCGCGCAGGGAAGCTGCAGGTACTCCTCGTAGGTCTCGAACGGATCGCCGCCCGACCATCGGATGTGGCGCTCGCGGAACATGCGCCGCACCAGATCGGGTATCTGGGTACCGGAAGAAAACCTGCCATAGGCATACGTGGCATTGGGCACTCTACCGTGGCCGTTGGCCAGTACCTGCCCCGCGTAGTCCCGCATCAGCGCCTGCAGCAACGGGGAAACGGCGTCGTCGCGGAACGCCTCCGTGTACTTCGACAGTCGTCGAAGGTCGGTCGGCTCGATGCCGCTGAAATGGAAGAACCGAAGCGGAGCGCCGTCCACGAGCCAATTGCCCGGTGTTCCGCCGAGCGTGCGTTGCTGGAGATTCCAGTAGGCCACGTTGTAGGCAGTGTCCCGGAGAACGCGGGCGCCGTCCGCAAAGCCGGGCACAAGGTCCATGAACTTCTGATCCACGAAGATGCCCCGGTCCGGCTCGTTGACGCATTCGTACTGGAGGCGTCGTGACCACCAACGAAGAATGCGATCCGTCTCCTCGCATGCACCGACACCGAGGAAGCCGAGGTTGTAGACCCCTGCCCGCATGATTCCGATGTCGTTCGGGAAGGTCTCCTGCTCCGCGGGCTGCGTCAGATGCGGCGTGAGAACGAAGGACGCACCGTCGTCGAGCAGCCCGAACACAGCATCCAGCGGAGCGAACACCTCGATGTCCGGGTCGAGGTAGACGATGTTTTCATGTCCTCGGGCAAGCAGGTGCCTGAACATGAACGGCTTGACGGCCGTGTTGAACTCCATGATGCCGTAGCGGAACGCGAACTCGCGAAAGTCAGGGATCGACAGGGCATCGGCCGTGACCACTTCGCAGATCCCCGGGTAGAAGCCCGTATCCGCCACTCTCTCGTCAGCCAGACACAGATAGATCGCGGCTTCCGGATGATGCCGCCTGGCGCTTTGGAGCAGCACCCGGGCCATTGGAAGATAGTTGTTCGAGCAGACAGTGAAGATCGCGCGGGGGCAAATGGCCATCGGACACCTTGTACTTGGCGCGCCTGGCACCCGACACGGCAGCACCGGGCATCGGGTTGCGGCGGCAGCCGATCGGCGCCTGAATCATCGGCGGATTCGAGATTATTACTTGAACGTGACACGTGGACCAAGGCACTGGCAACCGTTTTGCACGGCCGACTCTCGATCGGCATTCACCGGTCCGAGCCCTATGCCACGAGTCCCCGATCTGCGCAATCGCCTCTTAGGGTGATCCCCCGGTGCCCGCATTCCCCGACCGCGGCTACATAATGCCGCCCCAACAACGAAACCGCCGCGATCGCGCGGAACTGGCAGCAAGAAGAGAACATGGCGATGAGCGGATTGGTGCCCAAAAGGCCATGGGACGATGCAGAACGGCATCTGGCCGGCGCCTCCCTCCGGGACGCGATGATCGCGCTTCTGCTGGCGGTCGCGTCTTTCCTGATCTTCAATGCCAACGGGCGCCTGATCTCGGCCGGCGACACGTATCCTGCACGGTTCCTGCCGTTCTCGATCCTGAGCAATCACACCGTACTGCTGGACCCGATCGCCAGCTCGGTCGCCCAGGGACGGACGCCTCCGACCGCTCAGGTCGACGACGGCACGGCGTTCTGGATCATGAAGGGGATCGACGGACGGCTCGTTTCCAGGTTCCCGCTCGTTGTGCCAGTGGTTGTCTCGCCGCTTTACCTGCCGGCCGTGAGTTACCTCGACAGCGTCGCGTGGGATCCTCACATCTTCGACAAAGTAGCCCGCATCATGGAGAAGCTGTGCGCCTCCCTGATCGCGGCGACGTCGGTGGCCCTTCTCTACCTGCTGCTGCGCAGACGCAGTTCCACACGCACCGCGGCATTCCTCAGCGTGGTATTCGCTTTCGGCACCACCGCGTGGGTGATCAGCAGCCAGGCCCTGTGGATGCACGGCCTGGCGCAGCTTCTCATCATCACGACAATGTGGCTGGTCACCGGGCCAAGCACGCTGATTCGCGTGGCTGTCGCCGGCTTCCTGTGTGCACTGATCGGTGCGAACAGGCAACCCGACGCCCTGCTGGCTGCCGCGATCGGCCTCCTGGGATTGCGCTGGGCACGGAACCGGTGGCCATGGTTTGTCCTCTCGGGCGCAATCCCGGTCATCCTGACCCTGGCCTACAACCTGGGTGCGGTGGGCCATGTGGCCGGGGCCTACGGGTTGAGTATCCACCCCACGGACATCAGCGACAACGTGATGGAGGGCATTGCCGGGCTGCTGTTCAGCCCCACGCGTGGACTGTTCGTCTTCTCGCCCTTCCTGCTGTTCGTCCCTTGCCTGATCTTCTACGCGCTCCGGGAACGCAGCGAACGGGATCTGACCGTGGCGTTGTGCGTTGCCATGGTCGCACAGGTCGTCGGCTACGCGATGGTCGATTGGCGACAGGGCATCTCCTGGGGGCCGCGGTGGCTCACGGACATGGTGCCGTTGCTGATGTGGATGCTCCCCCCCATTCTTGCGGCCCTGTCGCGGACTGGACGCATGCTGTTCGCTGCAGCGTGCGCCCTGTCGATCGGCATTCAGGTCGTGGGGGCCTTCTGGTATACCGGCGCCAACGATGCGGCAATGATGGCCACGCAGGCCGGAGACCGGACGAAGCCCATGTGGGAGCCCCGCAATGCGGCATTCATCGCCGAGCTGAAACACTCGCCGGTGCCGCCGGACCTGTTCATGGCCCTGCGTGGCAACGTGGACCTGATCGATACGGTCGATGTCGCCGTGCACGACGCCATCAAGGGAACCCGCATGGAGCGGCAGATCGACGTTGCCGGATGGGCACTCGTCGACTCGGACTCGCCCCATGACGTCGCGGTGCTGATCGATGGAATCGAGGTGGCTGGAACGAGCCACTTCTTCGAACGCCCCGATGTCCGCGCGACGGTGGGAGTGAAGAGTCCGGCTGGATGGCGAATGCGGGCTCCTGCAGGCCATATGGAGCCCGGAAGGCATCTGCTGGCGGCCGTCGTTCGCCCGCGCGCCGGCGGCGGCGTCCGCCTCTTGCGCGAGCGCACCTTCGACCTCGCGCCCGAAAGCACGCTCGATCCGAAGGAACGCTATCTCAACTATGCGTCCCGGTTGGCGGTAGACCGCATTGCCCACGGACAGCAGGCACCGGGCTACTGGCTCACCTCGTTCACAGACACTCCCCGTTTCGATAGTCCCAAGCCTGAACTCAACACGTATCTCAACGCGGTCATGCTGGACATCGCCGCACCGATCGCCGCCCCCACCCGGATGCAGGAGATGCTGGACAAGGCGCGCAGCTATCTCACCAGCCAGATCGAGGCCGACGGCCTCGTGCGCTATCACGGCAGGCCTGATGCATCGACGATAGGGGTGCTGGGCTGTGCCATCACGCCCGACTCCGACGACACGGCCTTGGCATGGCGCGTCGCACCGGCAGAAGACCGGAGCCGGCTGGCGGCGGCGCTCCGCACCATCCAGAAATACCGAACCGACGACGGGCTGTACCGCACTTGGCTCGCACAGCGAGCTGACTTCCAGTGCCTGGATCCCGGCTCGGACCCGAACCCCGCGGACATCGGCATTCAGATGCATCTGTACCTGTTGCTCGTCCGGGAAGACCCCGCCGCGGCACGCGCGCTGTGCCAAGCGTTGATGCGGCGCGCCGACGACGGCAGCCTCTGGGTCTACTATTCGGGAGCCCCCCCGATGGCTGTGCTTAGGCTTGGAGATCTGCATCGCGCCGGCTGTCCGTTGCAGTTGCCCGCCTCGCGCCTGCAACCCGCCGGTCCCGGCCAGCAAATGTGGGTTCATGCAGCGTCGCTCATCAACCAGTTGGACAGCGCATCGCACAGTCCGGCAATGCGCGCCGAGGTCCTCCGATTGCTGGAAGACCTCGCCTTCAACGATTTTTCGGCCCTGGCCAGCGATCCTCCGCTTCTGTATCACAACGACATGACCGCCACCGTGCGCCGCTACTACTGGTCGCAGGAGGTGGGCTATGTGCTCTGGTTGAGGCTCTACCACGGCATCAACGGAATCGGGCTGCACCCGGGCCCTTCAAGCAGCAACCCGGGAGTCGCGGACCGATGATCCAGCGGGATGTCGAACCCGTGGCCGCGCCAGCACGCCTCGCTTCGCTGAGGCGCCTTCTGTCGTGCATCCGCGTCGACGAGGTCTGTGTCCTGCAGGGGGCGCCAGTGATCGGCGCGTGCTTTGCGATGACCGACTTCAGCATGCCCACGCTGCTCGCGATCGCCGCGCTGGTGGCGGGCAACCTTCTACTCGTCGCGCATGTCTTCGTGCTCAACGACTGGTCGGGCATTCACGGCGACCTGAGGGATCCAACCCGCGCCGGCGGAACCTATGTGGCGAAGGGCGAGAATTCGGCAAGGATGGGCAGCCTGGCGCTGGCCCTGCTGGCGCTCAGCCTGCTGATCTTCGCTATGGTCGGCCGGACGTCGTTCGCCATTGCGCTGGCCATCGCCGCGCTGAGCGCCCTCTATTCCCTGCAGGGCGGAATCCATGGCAAGGGCGTGCCGTTGCTGAGCTCCCTCCTCCATCTTTGCGGCGGTACACTCCATTTCCTGCTCGGCTATGCCGCCCTGTCCCCGATCTCGCCGCACAGCGCAGCCATTGGCTGCTACTTCGGACTCGTATTCGCCGCGGGGCATCTGACCCACGAGACGCGCGACCACGATGGCGATCTGCGCAACGGCATCCGGACAAACGCTGTCATGTTCGGCAAGAAAGGAGCATTCCTCGCCGGACTGCTGCTGTTCAGCGCCGCCTACATGCTGCTGGCCACGCTCGCGTTGCTCGGGCTTGTCCCTCGCGTGCTCTCGTTGTCCATCTTGCTGTATGTCATTCACCTGCGCGCGGCGTGGCGAACTCTGCGAGAGGGCCTCACCTATCCGGGCATACGCAGGCTGCAAACCGTCTACAGGAACATCCATGCAGTCATCGGACTCACCCTGCTGCTCACCTTGCCGCCGTGGTAGCCGCAACGCCCGTCCTCAACGAACGCACCATACGCCATCGAGCGTCAATCGCAATGCTCTCCATCGTGATTCCCGTCCTGAACGAGGTCCGCACGCTCCCCTCCGTTCTCGTCGCCGTTTCCAGGGTTCTTCCCGAAGTGGAGAAGGAGATTCTTCTTGTGGATGACGGCTCCGTCGACGGGACCCGCGAATGGATCGAGGCCAATTTTCCCGGAGAGCGATGCTTGGCTTCGCACCTGGAGATCGGGAACGACGGGAATCTCGTCTTTGGAAGCGCGTCGGCGACGCCCCCGATCACGGTGCGTGCGCTCTATCACGAGACCAACCGAGGCAAGGGAGCCGGCCTGAATACCGGCCTGATGGCGGCGACGGGAAAGGTCGTGGTCATCCAGGATGCGGATCTCGAATACGACCCCGCGGACTGGAGCGTCATGTACGACCTCATTGCCAATCGCAAGGTCGCCGACGTGGTCTACGGCTCGCGCTTCAAGGGCAGGCGCATCGGTCGCGCGCGCTTCATTTCCCATCCCCAGGTCGTCGCGAACTGGCTGATCTCGACGCTGTTCGCCGTGCTCTTCTGGAAGCGGCTCTCCGACATCGAGGTCTGCTACAAGATGTTCACCAGGGAGGTGAACGACACCCTGGCCATCACATGCCGCGATTTCGGGTGCGAGATCCAGCTGAGCGCGCAGATCGTTCGCTCCCGTCGATGGAACATCTGCGAGGTTCCCATCGGCTATAAGGGCCGAACCTCCGAGGAAGGAAAGAAGATCAACTGGCTCGACGGACTTAAGGCGCTGTGGTATCTCGTGTGGTTTCGCGTCTGCGACCTTCCTTCGGGAAAGCGGACAGCCGCGGACCCCGGGGCCATCGCTAACTAGCGCCCCGCCGGCCCTTCCTCCCGCCGTCTCCTGCAACGCCTGCCGTCGAGCGACACCTCCTTTTCCATGAAAATCTCAGTCTTCGGCGCCGGCTATGTTGGCCTGACCACTGCCAGTTGCCTTGCAGAGACCGGCAACGAAGTCCTCTGCTTCGACATCGACGAGAGCAAGATGAAGCTGCTCTACTCGGGCTGCGTTCCGATCCGCGAAGAAGGGCTGCAGCAGCTCGTGGAGCGCAACATGTCCTGCGGCCGGCTCGGCTTCACGAGCGACGTTGCGTGCGCGGTGCACCATGGCGACGTGATCTTCATCGCGGCAGGCACGCCGTCCGGCGAGGATGGCCGTGCCGACCTGCAACAGGTCATGGCGGCAGGACGCAGCATCGGACTGCACATGCAGGGCCCGAAGGTGATTGCGGTGAAGTCCACGGTGCCGGTGGGAACCACCGGCAAGCTGCGTGCAGCCATCGAGCAGGAACTCTCGCAGCGGCAGGCAATCGGTGGCGAAGTGGCCGGCAACGGCCCGGAGGCGCTTTCCGTCGCCATCGTCTCGAACCCCGAGTTCCTGAAGCAGGGAGCGGCGGTGGCCGACTTCATGCGCCCCGATCGCATAGTGCTCGGCTGTGAGCCGGGCGAGGCGGGTCAGTGGGCTCGCGAGGTCATGGCCCGGCTCTACGCGCCCTTCAACCGGCAGCGCGACCGGACGATCCACATGGACGTGGCTTCGGCCGAGTTCACGAAGTACGCCGCCAACGCGATGCTCGCCACCCGCATCAGCTTCATGAACGAGCTTGCGAACCTCGCGGAGAAAGTGGGCGTGGACATCGAACAGGTGCGCCGAGGCGTGGGCTCCGACCCGCGCATAGGCCACAGCTTCCTCTATGCCGGCCTGGGCTATGGCGGCAGTTGCTTTCCCAAGGACGTCCAGGCCCTGGTGCACACGGCGGCCGCCCACGGCCAGCGCCTGGAGGTGCTGGAAGCCGTACGGGCGGTAAACGACGCGCAGAAGCTGGTACTGGTTGAAAAGATCGTGCGCCGCTTCGGCGAGGATCTTCGCGGCCGCCGGTTTGGCATCTGGGGGTTGGCATTCAAGCCCGGCACCGACGACATGCGCGAAGCGCCAAGCCGCCCTGTCATTAAGGCGCTGCTGCTGCGTGGGGCAACAGTGGTGGCGCACGACCCGGCAGCCATCGCCGAGGCACGCAAGACGCTCGCGGACGATCTGCGCGACATGCCGGGGCTGGTGCACCAGCTGAGTTATGCCGACAGCGCCATGCAGGCCGCAGACGGTGCGGACGCCCTGGTGGTGCTCACGGACTGGAAAGCGTTCAAGAGCCCGGACTTCGGGGCGCTGAAGACACTGCTCAGGCAGCCGTCGATCTTCGATGGCCGCAACCTCTACGATCCCGAGATCCGCTCCCTGGGTTTCGACTACCACGCCATCGGTCGCTGAAGAAAATGCTTGAAGAGCCCCTCGCGCCCGTCCGCAATGCGCGGCACCGCATCCTGGTAACGGGAGGCGCGGGCTTCCTGGGCAGCCATCTTTGCGAGCGACTTCTCGCCCAGGGCCACCAGGTGTTGTGCGCGGACAATTTCTCCACCGGCACGCGCCGCAACGTGGAGCACCTGCTCGCAAATCCGCGCTTCGAGCTGATGCACCACGACGTGATCCAGCCATTGCATGTCGAGGTCGACCGGATCTACAACCTCGCCAGCCCGGCCTCCCCGATGCACTACCAGCACGACCCGATCCAAACCACAAAAACCATTGTCATCGGGGCGCTCAACATGCTGGGACTCGCGAAACGCCTTGGCGCGCGCATCCTGCAGGCATCCACTAGCGAGGTGTATGGAGACCCCGACGTCCACCCACAGCCCGAGAGCTACTGTGGCCGGGTGAACCCGATCGGCATCCGCGGCTGCTACGACGAAGGGAAACGCTGCGCCGAGACCCTGTTCTTCGACTACCACCGGCAGCACCGCGTGAATATCCGTGTCGCGCGGATATTCAATACCTATGGCCCACGCATGCACCCCGAAGACGGGCGCGTCGTACCGAACTTCATCGTGCAGGCTCTGCGTGGCGAACCGATCACCGTCTATGGTGAAGGCTTGCAGACGCGAAGCTTCTGTTTCGTCGACGATCTTGTCGAAGGCCTTGACAGGTTCATGGAGACAGAAGCAGATGAACCTGGGCCAGTGAACATCGGCAACCCGGCGGAGGTCAGCGTGCGGGATCTCGCGCAGATGGTCATCGAACTCACTGGATCATCGTCGAAGCTGGTCTTTGCGCCGTTGCCGTCCGACGATCCGATGCAGCGTCGGCCCGACGTGCGCGCCGCCAGGCGCAGCTTCGGCTGGCAGCCGGGCGTGCAACTCGAGGAAGGCCTGCGCAGGACGATCGAGCACTTCCGGGGGCGGCTGTCGGATGGCAAGCCCGTGCCACCCCGCTCAGCAGTCATGCACGATCCGGCGTCATGAGCAGCTCTCATCGGTCTTCTAAGGGTTTACCCTTGCGTACCGATACGTAGCCAGCCAACGGCCAGCTACGGACGACAGCGCCGCACGAGCGGGACAGACTCGCCGCAACGGCCCGCGCGTGCCTTTTCTTCTTACGCCGCGGGCCGCAGCCAGAGACAAGGACCCCTTCCATGACCGCCATCGCAAGCGCGGCCGCCGGCGCATCGAGCCCCGACGCGGCAACCGCCTCCGCCAACAACAACACGCCCTATACCTTCGAGGAAAAGCGCAAGCGCATCTTCGCCATCTTCGCCGCCTCTTCGGGCAACCTGGTGGAGTGGTTCGACTTCTACGTCTACGCCTTCTGCGCGATCTATTTCGCGCCGGCCTTCTTCCCGAAGTCGGACCCGACCGTTCAGCTGCTGAACACCGCCGGCGTGTTCGCCGCCGGCTTCCTGATGCGCCCGATCGGCGGGTGGCTGTTCGGACGGCTGGCCGACCGCAAGGGCCGCAAGACCTCGATGGTGACCTCGGTGGTCATGATGTGCGTGGGCTCGCTGGTCATCGCCTGCCTGCCGACCTATGCGCAGATCGGCGCAGCCGCTCCCGCGCTGCTGCTGCTGGCGCGCCTGCTGCAGGGCCTGTCGGTGGGTGGCGAATACGGCACCACCGCTACCTACATGAGCGAAGTGGCGATGCGCGGACAGCGCGGCTTCTTCTCGTCGTTCCAGTACGTCACGCTGATCGGCGGCCAGCTGCTCGCGGTGGTGGTCGTGGTGGTGCTGCAGCAGGTGCTCGACGAGGCCGAGCTCAAGGCCTGGGGCTGGCGCATTCCTTTCGTGCTCGGCGCCATCGCGGCCGTGGTGGCGCTCATGCTGCGCCGCACGCTGACCGAGACCGCCAGCACCAAGACCCGTGCCGCCAAGGGCGCGGGCACGATGCGCGAGCTGTTCACGCACCACAAGCGCGCCTTCTTCGTGGTGCTGGGCTACACGGCCGGCGGCTCGCTGATCTTCTACACCTTCACCACGTACATGCAGAAGTACCTGGTGAACTCGGCCGGCATGTCGATCAAGACAGCCAGCAACGTAATGACGGCCTGCCTGTTCATCTACATGTGCATGCAGCCGCTGTTCGGCGCGCTGTCTGACCGCATCGGCCGCCGCAGCAACATGCTGCTGTTCGGCGCCCTTGGCGCGCTGATGACGGTGCCGGTGCTGAGCAACCTGCAGAACGTCAGCAGCCCGCTGGTGGCCGGCGCCCTGATCACCCTCGCGCTGGCGATGGTGAGCTTCTACACCTCGATCAGCGGCATCGTGAAGGCGGAGATGTTCCCGCCCGAGATCCGCGCGCTGGGCGTGGGCCTGTCGTACGCGGTGGGCAACGCGATCTTCGGCGGCAGCGCCGAGTACGTGGCGCTGGGCCTGAAGTCGATCGGGCACGAGTCGTACTTCTACTGGTACGTGACGGCCATGATGGTCGTCGCCTTCACCGTGAGCCTGCTGCTGCCGAAGCAGGCGAGCTACCTGCACCACGACAAGTAAGCGGTAGCGCAATGAAGTTCCGGGAGGTCCGCGCCTCCCTATCAAAAAAAGCGCGGGCCCCTGGGAAAGCTTTTCGAGTCAGCGAGCCACAAGAAAGCATGAGGGTAAGAACATGGCGAGACGAATGGTCCACAACGCAACCATCACCTTGAAGCTGCCGCGCGACATGGAAACAGGTGCAAGGGTCACGGCCCTGCGTGCCGCCGGTGTCCCGGTCGATGCGGAAGGCAACGCGCAGCAGGGATTTCTGTTCGTGCGCCAGGGTGACGGCTACAAGAGCCAGCTCAGCATCTTCAGATGGTTTCCCGACGAGGTGGGACCCATCACGCGCCGCACGGAAAGCGCCGCGCAACCCTCGCCCGGCGGCCATCGACCGGCACGGCCATCGGGCGACACGCTCGATCACTGGCTGGCGCAGATCCTCACCGCGCCCATTCCCCATACCGACATTGCGCTGCAGCGCGAGCCCGAGGCTTCTTCGCCAGCCACCGCGGCAGTGACTTCGGCCGGCTGAGGCTGGCGAAAGCGCCGACCGGCTGCCTCAACCCGCGGCCCGCTGCGCCAGCGCGACCGCGTCGGCGCCCGCCGGGAACCGCAGTTGCCCCGTGGCGTCGTTCGCCGCTCGCCAGACCGCCTCGGCGACGTCCGCCTCCTGCGTCAGTTGCGTGGCCTGCGCCAGCATGCCGAAGATCGAATGCGCAAGGGGCGCGTAAGGCTCGGTGATCAGGCCCTGCATGCGCTCACGGCCGTTGTCCGCGAAGCGTGTCGTGGGTGCATAGCCGGGCTCGACGAGTTTCACTGCGACGTCGAACGCCTGCAGCTCGTGGGCGAGCGAGGCGGTGAAGCCCTCGATCGCGGTCTTGCTGGCGGTGTAGACAGCGACCAGCGGCATGGGCGCGAGCGTCGCGCTCGATGTCACGTTGACGATCACGCCCTTGCGGCGCTCGCGGAAGCCGGGCAGCACGGCCTGGGTCATGGCCATCACGCCGAAGGTGTTGATCTCGAAGAGCTCGCGCGTCGTCGCCATGGGCGTGGCCTCGAAGGCGCCGAACAGGCCGACGCCGGCGTTGTTGACCAGCACGTCGACCGGACCGGCCGCTTCGAGCGCTGCGGCGATGCTCTCCGGCTGCGCCACGTCGAGCGCCAGCACGCGCATGCGCGGCGAGTCCTCGAACAGGCCTTCCTGCGGCTTGCGCATGGTCGCTATGACTTTCCAGCCCTGGGCATGGAAGTGGCGCGCGGTGGCAAGGCCGTAGCCGGACGAGCAGCCGGTGATCAGAACAGTCTTCATGGGGTCCTCTGTGTGGATGAGTGAATGAGCGTTGGAAGGAGCCCGTACGATAGGCGCCTTCGATCGGACTATCTACAATCATCAGTCCATCATTCATTTGCGAGAGTCCATCCATGGCCATCGATCCGTTGTCGCAGGTGATCTCGTTGCTCAAGCCCCGCGCGGTGTTCTCCAAGGTGATCAGCGGAGCCGGGCGCTGGGGCGTGCGCTACACGCAGTTCGGCCTTCCGAGCTTCTGCGCGCTGCTCGAAGGCAGCTGCCTGCTGTCGGTCGACGCAGAGGAAACGCTGACGCTTGCCGCTGGAGACTTCGTGCTGCTGCCCACCACGCCCGGCTTCACGATGACGAGCCTGGAACCCGGCACACCGGTAGCCATCGATGCGCGCAAGGCCGCCATGGATACGAGCGGCAGCGAGATCCGCCACGGCACGCGCAGCGGCCGTCCCGACGTACGGATGCTGGGCGGCTACTTCGAGTTCGACTCGCCCGATTCGGCCATGCTCGTGTCGCTGCTTCCCGCCGTGCTGCATGTGCAGGGTTCGCAGAAGCTGCCGCTGCTGACCCAGCTGGTACGCGAGGAATCGCTGGAACGCAGGCCGGGCCGCGAACTGGTGCTCACACGGCTCGTGGAAGTGCTGCTCGTGGAGGCGCTGCGCAGCAGCTCGGGCGAACAGGCCTCGCCCGGGCTCCTGCGCGGCCTGGCCGACAGGCGGCTGGCTGCCGCCTTCCGCCACATGCATGGAGACCCCGCACGCAGCTGGACGGTGGAGCAGCTGGCGCGCAAGAGCGCGCTCTCGCGCTCGGCCTTCTTCGATCGCTTCAACCGAGCGGTCGGCATGCCTCCGATGGAATACCTGCTCTCATGGCGCATGGCCCTGGCCAAGCAGCTTCTGCGCGGCGACGAGCTTGCGCTCGCGGAAGTGGCGCAGCGGGTAGGCTACGGATCGGCGAGCACCTTCAGCACGGCATTCAGCCGGCACGTGGGTCAGCCACCGGGGAGGTTCGCACGCATGCATTGACATGCATTGACATGCATTGATTCAGGGCGAGGCAGGCGCGCCACGCGACCACACCCCGAAAAGCAATTCGCCGCGTCACCCGGATCGGGCAACGCGGCGAATGCAGTTTCGTCCGCTTGCAGGAAGGCGGCCGACCCGCTTACTCCTGCGGCTCCAGCGCCGCGCCTGACTGCGGCGGCAACGCGGCGCCCTTGCTCTTGCGCACGTTGTTCAGGAACGAAACCACCTGCCAGACGATGAACACGCCGACCAGGCTCAGCAGCGTGGCGCTGATCGGGCGGGTGGCGAAGATGCCGAAGCTGCCGCGGCTCAGCAGCATCGCGCGGCGGAAGTTCTCCTCCAGCATCGGGCCGAGGATGAAGCCCAGCATCAGCGGCGCCGCGTCGAGCTCCAGCCGCATGAACATGTAGCCCATGAAGCCGAAGGCGGCGGTGATGAAGATGTCTTCCAGGCTGTTGTTCACGCTGTAGGTGCCGATGCAGCAGAAGAACAGGATCGACGGGAACAGCACGGCGTACGGAATCTTGAACACCGACAGCCAGTAGCGCACCAGCGGCACGTTCAGCACCAGCAGGAACACGTTGCCGATCCACATGCTGGCCACCAAGCCCCAGAAGAGTTCGGGGTGGCTGCCGATCATGTTCGGGCCGGGCTGGATGCCCTTGATGATGAAAGCGGCCAGCATCAGCGCCATCACCGCGTTCTCGGGGATGCCGATGCTCATCAGCGGGATGAAGCTGGTGCGCGCGGCGGCCTCGTCGGCAGCGGCCTGGCCGGCCACGCCCTCGATGCAGCCGGTGCCGATCTCGTGCTTGTACTTGCTGACCTTCTTGTCGATCGCGTAGGCGGCGAACTGGGCGATGGTCGGGCCTCCGCCGGGCAGGATGCCCAGGAAGGAGCCGATCGCGCTGCCGCGCAGGGCGCTGGGGATGATCCGCTTGAACTCGGCCCAGGTCGGGATCAGGTTGATCTTGCCGTTGAAGGGCGAGCGCTCCTCGCGCGAGTCGAGGTTCTTGGTGATCTCGGCGATGCCGAAGCAGCCCAGCGCGATGCTCACGATGCCCACGCCGTCCACCAGGAACGGCAGGTCGAGCGTGAAGCGCTGCATGCCGCTGTTCACGTCGGTGCCGATGGTGCCCAGCAGCACGCCGATCATGCACATCGCCAGGCCGTTGAGCAGACTGCCGGTGGTCACGAAGCTCACGCACACGAAGCCCACGAGCATCATCGCGACGTAGTCGGCGGGGCCGAACAGGAACGCCACTTCGCCCAGCACCGGTGCAAGGAACGACAGCACGATGATGGCCACGGTGCCGCCGATGAAGCTGGAGAAGCCGGCCGTGAAGAGCGCAAGGCCCGTCTGGCCCTTGAGCGTCATCGCGTAGCCGTCGATGCAGGCCACGATGCTGCTCGCATGCGGGATCTTCATCGTGATGGCACTGACGCTGTCGCCGTACTGGGCGCCGTAGTAGATGCCGGCCAGCATGATGAGCGCGCCGGTGGTGGGAATGGAGTAGGTCAGCGGCAGCAGCAGGCTGATGGTGGCCAGCGGGCCGAGGCCGGGCAGCAGGCCGACGAGCGTGCCCACCGTGCAGCCGATGGCGCAGAACAGCAGGTTCTGCATGGTCAGGGCATGCGAGAACCCGAACGCGAGATTGTTGAGGACTTCCATGATGTCGTGTCTTTCCTCAATACAGCGGCAGGTTCAGGCCGAGCAGCTTCTGCAGGGCCAGCGCCATGATGACCAGCCCGGCGGAGATCTTCACGTTGCGCATCACCGAGTAGGACGATGCAGCGAAGCCCGAGCAGAAGACCATGAAGATGATCCCGGCGATCATGTTCACGTACATGGAGATCACGGCCAGTCCGCAGAGGCTGCCGAGGATCAGCGAGATGTTCTTGAAGTTGAACTCCAGCTTCACTCTCTCCACGAAGAACGAGCGGATCACGGTGGAAACCGCGATCACCAGCAGCATGGCGCTGATCATGGCGGGGAACAAACCGGGGCCGGCGCGGCTCAAGTCTCCGATGGGGTAGCGAAGCGAGGTCAGGCCGAAGGCCAACGCTATCGCCATGAGGAACAAGCCTCTGACAAGGGTTCTGTTTTTCATCTCTTCTTGTGCGATGGGTTTCGAAATCACCGGCACCGGCGAACCGGCACTGATCGTCTCCATCCGGGCGGAAAGCCGGACCCCTGCATGCTCTGGCGTCAAACTGATTGCAATCTGACCGGACCGTAAGGGGAATTACGTACGGGCCATGCGGCCAGTACTGCCCGGCTGCCGCCCGGAGACCGCCCGCCTATACTCGCCGCGCCCCAAACAGCACGGCTGGCGCCCTGCCCCGCCGCACGGACCATGCAGACAGTTCCTTCCCTGGCCGACCGCCTCCCCCGCTTCACCGCCGCCCTCGACCGCCACGAAGCCAGGGTCGAGGAACTCGCCAGGCGGGTCGCCCGGATTGAGGACGAAGACACTGCCGAGGATTTCGGATACGCCTTCTCCGCGGTTCGCCAGGGCCCCGAGAGCGCTGACGCCATCGAGCGCCTGGAGGCCCGCATCGGGATGCGCCTGCCCGAGCCGCTGAAAGCGCTCTATGGATCGCTGGGCGCCTTCTCGCTGCTGCCCGAGAACCGCATGCGCCATGTCGACCTGCTCGCCATCGACAGACTGCTCTCCTGGGGCGAGAGCCCGGACGTCGACGACGCCTGGCCCAGCCTCATGGGCGCGCTGTGCACCTTCGGCAGCCGGCAGGAGTTCGGCGGTCTGAAGCCGGCCTCTCAGGAAGCGCTGACGGAGCACTACGTGGTCTTCGGCTGGGCGCATCACCGCTATGAAGACCGCACCCTTCTGGCCTTCGACCGGGACGGCGCCTTCCACAACGTCGTCTACGAGCACGACGCAGGCGAAGAAGACTGGGTGGCGCGATACAAGCCGCTCTGCCAGAAGGCCCTGACCGGCATCGACCTGGACGAGATGCTCGCCGCCCATGTCGCGAAGGCGACTCAGCGCATGGAAGAGCAGTTCAACGAGGGCGAGTTCCTGGGCTGAAGCGGCCTGCCGGCGCGCCTCAGGTTGGCTCTACCGCTGCGTCGCCTGCAGCCGCCACCACGGGTCGCGTGCAGCGCCACGCGACCAGCACGCTCACGCACAGGAACAGAGCGGCAATGAAGAACGGCGCGCCCGGCACCCGCGCCGGTGCATCCGCGCCGATGAAGTAGCCGAAGCTGCCGGCGAAGGCCGCGGGCCCGACGATGCCCGCCACCGACACCAGGCTCGTCAGCGCACCCTGGATGCGCCCCTGCTCCGCCGCGTCGACCTGCCGCGTGACCAGCGCCTGCGCGGCCGGCCCCGCGAAGGCCAGCAAGGTGCAGAACGGCAGCGCGAGCATGAAGACCCAGGCGGCATCGGCTGCGCCGCAGATGGCGAAGCCCAGCACGCCGCAGCCCAGCCCGAACAACAGTGCCAGCCGCTCGCCGAAACGCTTCACGCCCGGTCCGACCAGCAATGCATTGACGATCACGCTGAGCACGCCCACCAGGCCGAGCACCCAGCCCACCGTGTCTTCCTTCCACTGGAAGCGGTAGTCGGCGAAGAGCACGAACACGCTCGGGTACACGTACTGCGCGAGGTTGACCAGGAAGATCACCGCCGCCAGCGCGAAGACCTGCGGATGGCGCCTGAGCAGCATCAGCGAGCCGACCGGGTTGGCGTGCGACCAGTCGAGCCTCGGGCTGCGCCGCTCGGGCGGCAGCGATTCGGGCAGCACGAAGCATCCGTAGCAGAAGTTGAGCATCGTGAGGCCTGCCGCGAACCAGAAAGGCAGGCGCGCATCGACGTGGCTCAGCTGCCCTCCGAGCACCGGCCCGAGCACCAGCCCGACCCCGAAGGCCGCGCCGACGATGCCGTAGCTCCTGGCGCGGTCCTGCGGCGCCGTCACGTCCGCGATGTACGCGTTGGCGGTGGTGAGGCTGGCCGAGAACACGCCCGACACCACGCGGCCGACGAAGAGCCACGGCAGGCTGTCGGCCAGCGCCATGAACGCGAAGTCGACCGCCAGCCCCAGGCACGACAGCAGGATCACCGGCCGCCGGCCGAAGCGGTCCGACAGCGCGCCAAGGAGCGGCGAGCACACGAACTGGATCGCCGCGAACGCGGTGCCGAACACCGCGATCCAGTAGGCCGCCGCCGCGGTGCTGCCGCCGGCCAGCCGCTCCACGAGATGCGGCAGCCCGGGAAGGATGAGGCCGAACGCCAGGAAGTCGATCAGCACCGTCACGAAGATGAAGGCGAGTGCTGCGCGGCGCACGCGCGGCGCGTGAAGTGCTTGGGGGCCTGAACTCATCGCTGGGCCCTCACCCGCTGCGGCTCAGGTACCTGCCAACGCGCGGGCGAGCTTCGCGGATACCGCCCAGTCTGCCGAAGAGGCCGTCGAAGCAGCCGACCAGCAGCGCGACGCTCTTCCTCAGGCGGTCGCGCTCGAAGATCAGCATGGGCAGGATCTGCTTGAGCGTGTAGACGTTGATGAACAGGATCGCCGGAAAGGCGCGCATGTGCGCCAGCGAGAGGTCGAGCGCATTGCGCGTGATGTAGTAGCGCCGCACGGCCGGGTAGTTGATGACGTAGATCTTCCAGCCGAAGAGCGACTTCGCCTCGAGCTCGCCGATCCGGTGGTGCAGCACCACCTGCGTGTTGAGATAGAGCGGCACCTCGCTGCGCAGCGCGCGCATGCAGTAGTCGGTGTCGACGTGGTCGATCACATAGCGCTCGTCGAAACGGCCGAGCCTGGCCCATGCGCCGCGCGAGATCAGTGAGCCCGAGGAGATCATGAAGGCGCAGCGCATCAGCGGCTCGTTGAAGGGCTTGCGCAGGTCGAACTGGTAGACGCGCTTGCCCTGGAGGCCGAACTGCGGGATCAGCGCATCGAGGTTGGTGTCGTGCACGAGCGGGCCGATCAGGAAGGCGGCGTCGTCTTTGCCCTCGCCTTCAGCCATGCCCTGTGCCTTCTCCGCCGCCTCGCACATGGCCTCGAAGTAGCCCGGCGGCAGCACCGAGTCCTGGTCGAGAAGGAAGAAGAGTTCCGAGCCCTGCGCTTCGAGTGCGGCGATGCCGCAGTTGAAGGCACCCGCGATGCCGCCGCGGTTGCCGTTGTGCAGCACGGCGACCCGTTCTTCGGCGATCTTGCAGTGCCAGTCGCCGGGCTGCGGCGTGTTGTCGACCACGCACAGGCGCGGGCACATACGTGAAAGCGCATGGAGATTCGCCAGTTGCCCGTCGGTGGGAAAGTACGTGACGACGACGGCACCGAACGAAAAGGACATCGCGGTTTCTCCGGAGTGGCAGAGCCGGGCGGACGCCCGGACCGGCGCGATTCTAGGTATCGGAATGCGCGCCGATGTCCCATCTGGCGCGGCGAAATGCGGGTATTGCGAAAGAACAACGCAGGCGGGACTGCGAAAGTTCTAGTCCGCATCGGCAAGGCCGTTTCAGCTGCTCTCCAGGCTACCGTGCACGCGCGAGAAATCACCGAGCGCCAGGTCCTTCTCGTGGATGCTGAAGGTTAAGGTGCCGGCGTCCCAGAAGCAGAAGCCGGGCTTGTCGTCGGACCGCAGCGTCAGCAGGTTGATCCACTCCTCGGGCAGCCCGCCCTTCTCGCGCGAGGCCTGCTCCTGCGGGTTCTCGTGCTGCGTGAACACATGGGCATTCATCAGGTGCGCGCCGTTCCTGCGCTCGTCGTCGCCGGTGAGCTCGGCCTCGAGCGCCCACCAGGCCTCCTGCAGTTCGTCGTCCCCCTCGATCTCGAGCAGCACGGCGTCTTCGCCGATGAGGCGCCCTCCGCCTGCGTTGTAGAGATTCGGCACCGACACCGTGGAGTCGATCTCGACCTTGTAGCCCTCGTGCGCGTCGCCCACGTCGAAGCCATCGGCGAACTCCGCTCCTTCGGGCCAGGCATGGGGCCGCAGTTCGGCAGCGGGCGCATCCGAATGCAGGACGCGCACACCGTCGCCATGCTCCTGCCCTTCGCAGAAGAAGTAGAGCCGGCCGGTGCGCGGCAGCCACGATTGCAGCGCGGCGATCGCGGCGAGATCGATCTGCGCGAAGAAGCGCCAAAGCTTTCCGTCGGTGCTCGGGTAGTCGAGGCCGGGGGGCAGGTCCGGCGTGCCGCCGATGCGCGTGCTGCCGGGCGTCGCGTAGTCCTCGGGCTCGGTGGTGCGCAGACGCAGCGTCTGACGTGCATGGCGCCGCAGCGGCCCTGCGTAGTTCGAGAGCCCATGTCGCGCGAGGGCATCGCCCAGCAGCGCCGCCGCTCGCGGGCTGCTGCGGGCCATGAAGGCCTCGCGATCGACCGAGATCTCCAACTCCGGTCGATAGCGGATGTCGCGGAAGAGCGCCTCGTTCTTCTTCTCTATGCTGACCTTCTCGATGTTCTGCAGCGAAGCCGGCAGCGATTCGAAGGGGTTGCCGTCGATGCTCAGCAGTTCGAGCGCCGGCAGATGGCCCACCGACTCGGGAATTGTCTTGAGCTGGTTGCCGTCCAGCAGCAGCCTCTTCAGGCGCGCGAGCTTGCCGATGCCGTCGGGCAAGGCTTCGAGCCGGCAATGCTGCAGCGAAAGCACCTCCAGCGATTCGAGCGCACCCAGGTTCTCGGGAAGGCGGGTGATGCTGCTGCTTCGCAGATGCAACTCGCGCAGGCGCGTGAGCGTGCAGAGCGATTCCGGCAAGACCCTGACGGCACTCTCCGCATCGCCGGTCCACAGGGCCTGCATCGACAGGAACTCGAGCTGCGTGAAGCGAAGCAGCTCGTCGTGCCAGCGGGCGTCCCATGCGCCGACGAGCAGCCGGCGCACGCGCTCGGGCGGCGCGGCCATCGCCTCCTCGAGGCTGCCGTAGGTGTGCTGGCGCAGCTCCACTTCTTTCGGCGTGCAGTGCCACACCACCTCCACCGCGACGCCCTGCTCGTCCGTCTCGTAGTCGTGCCGCAGCAGGCCGTGCATCGCGATCCGGTCGGGCCGCAGGTCGATCTCGCCGAAGAAGCGCGTGCCGTACGCGAAGCCCTTCTCCCACATGTAGAAGCCGTGCGTCGGCTGGTCCTTCAGGTAGCGCACGCGCCGCTGCGGGGTGTCGTGGTTGTCGTAGAAGTGAAAGGTCGAGGAGCGGAACGAAGGAGCGATCTGCCCCGGCGCAGGATTGTCGGAGCCCTCCGGGTCGAAGGGCGGCGCGTGCAGCGCCTTGTCGAAGGCGACGGGCCGCGCCTTCAGCTCGAAGGACATGCCGCCGTCTTCGAACAGGACCTGGGTATCCGGCGCGAACTCGAAGGCGTACTTGCCGATCTGGAACTTGTTGCCGGGCATGGATGAGAGGCTCCTCACGGGGATGAGCACGCGAGCCTAGCAGCCGGTGGATAGCCGGGCTCAGGGCTCGCCGTAGAACAGCACCGTCCAATGCTCGCCATCGAACTCCAGTGCCCCGTGCCAACCGGCAACCAGCATCCTGCGGCCATCCGGCGACACATCCAGCCGCTGCGATACCAGCGAGTAGTCATGGGGCATCGGCTGCCGGCGCGCATCCATGGCCAGCACCATCCTGCTGCCCTGGAGCACGTAGCAGCCGCCCGTCCTGCCAGTGCACCAGAGCCGGCCGGCGAACCAGGCGCTGTCGAGAAAGCTTTCGCTGTGTGGCTTCGGAGTCAGGCAACGCCAGCTGTCGTCGCGCCCTTGCCATACGTGGCCGCGTTCGTCGGTGACATAGGCCGTGCCGTCGGGCGCGACAGCCACGGTCTTCAGATCCAGTGTCGAGGGAAAGGGCAGCTGCTTCCAGAGCCCTTCATGCCGTCGCCAGACGGCGCCACGCGACCCGACCACGTACAGGTCCTGCGCAGAAAGGCCGGCAAGATCATTGAAGTTCGAGTTCGACAAGGTGTCGTCCGCAACATCAGGCTCCGTGCTGCCAAGCCCTTCGGGCAGCGGGATCTCCATGTGCTCGCGCCACTGTTCAGGGCCCAGCCGCTCGTACACCCGGAACGGCGCACCGACCGAGAACACCGTGGTGCCGGCGCGTGCGGTGCGCAGCACGATGCTGTCGTACTGGAGCCCTGACACCGGATGCGGCTCGCCTGCGCCATGAAAAGGAATGCTTGCCTCCTGCCCCTTGTGGACCTTCGGCTTGTAGGCCAGCGTCTCCCGTCCGATGCCCACCGAGACGAACTCCGAATGGTCTGGCGCCCAGGCGCTAGACAGATCGCAGCCCAGCCCCAGCGCCTGGGTGGTCAGCGCGAAGAACCGCGTCTCGACCGGATTCGCCAGCTTGACGGCGAGCAGCCGGACCTTGAACGGCTCGTCATGGTCCTTGTCTTCCTGCTCCTCAAACAGCAGGAAGCCGAGGCGGCCGTCCTCGATGCCGATGGTGCAGTCTCGGATGAAGTAGCCGTCGAAGAAGCGGCGGTAGGTGTCGCGGTCGAAGATCATGTGCGGGAGACAACCTGGCCTTGCACCGCCTTCAACCGCACACGCTGCTGCGGCGTGGTGCTCGGCGCGAAAAGACGGCCGGTCAGGGCCTGCTGCCATTCCTCGTCGCGCTGCGGCCAGGTTTCGATCAGCTGTGTGATCGCTTCGGTGTCGCCGGCCTCGACGCACTCGCGCAGGCGCTCTGCAAAGGACGATGAAGGCGGTGGAAGCGGCGAAGGCTCCGCTGTGGCCCGCGGCGACTCGTCCATCGCCGGCTGCGTGCCATCACGGAACGGGTCGCGGCCTTCGCGCATGAAGGTGCGGATGGCGTCGGGGGAAATCATGGCGCCGGTCTCGGCCTCCTGCGGATCGTCCGCCTCGAACAGGCCCGGATGGAGGCAGTCGGACCAGTTCTGCCCGCTGTTCCAGTCGCACACCGGTGCATGGCAGCCGGCCTCGGCGTGCATCGCGTGGTCGGCGGAGATGAACGCGCGGCCATGTACGGCGCCATCGATGCGCAGGCTGCCGTCGTTGTACTCGCCGTAGACGATGTTGCGCACGCACACGTCGCCGAGCACGCGCATGTGGCTGTCCCCGTGGCCGAAGCTGGCGGCACGGACGTCGCCACCCACGAGCACGTGGCGCGGATAGGTGTGGGTGAGTTGGCTGAACACGCCGTCCACGTCGACATCGCCGGCCACGATGACGCCCGCGTACAGGCCGAGTTCGGCGATGCGTTCCAGGTCGAAGTCGCCATGCCAGCGCAGGCCGTCGCGAAACAGCGCGAGCCGCCGGGGCTGGCCCTGCAGTTCGTCGGCGCCGTCGATCTGGAAGAACGGGGCCAGCAGCGGATGAGGCACGCGGCCGTCGCAATGCAGCTCTTCGGCGACGCTGCCTTCGAGCACCTGCGCCAATGGCGGACACTCCACGAAGCCGCGGGCGCGCCAGGCATCGAGCAGGCGCTGGCGATGGGCATGTGCCTTGTCTGGCGACTCGAAGCCGGCGTGCAGCACGAGACAGGGCCGGCCGATCGCGCCGGCGCGCACGCGCAGGCGATTGTCGTGTTCGTGCAGTTCGATGAATTCGCCGCTCGCTGCGGCTTCGAGGTAGACAGGCGCTTCGCCCGGCAGGGATTCGGTCATGCGGGCAATGTAGTTGAAGAAGAATGCGCCGCACGGCGAGCCGGTCGCGCTGCTCTTCCCCTCTCTCTCTCTCATTCCCGGCGGCTGGCCTTCTTCTTCGGCAGGGCCGATGCGGCTTCATCGATGGACGAATCGTCGGGCCCGAAGCCCGTCACAAGCCCCAGCCGCTTCGCCAGATGCGCCGCGTCGTATGGCGCATGCACCTTCATGTCGTTGTCGAAGTAGCAGTAGACATCGCGTTTTCCCCGCCGCGCGGCGACATCCGAAGCCAGCCGCGCGTCGCCGACCTGGTGCCCCCGACTCCATGCCTCGATGCGCTGCGCCCAGCGGTCGAGCGCCGCATCGCCGTAGCCGCTCGCGTAGAGCTCCTTGTCGCCGTGCAGCCGGATGTAGACGAAATCGGCCGTCAGGTCTTCGAGCAGGGGCCAGCGCCCCGCCGTGTCGGCCACCACCAGGGCCACGCCGTGGCGGCGCAGCATGGCGATGAAATCGGGGTCGGCGAAGCTGCGGTGGCGCACCTCGATCGCATGGCGGATGCGCAGGCTGCGCGGCGCCTTCAGCGACGACCGGCCCTCCATGCGCTCGTCATGCTCGCGCGCGAGCGCGACGGCGGCCTTGGCGTCGCGCGGCAGCAGCGACAGGAATGCGTCGATGCGCTCCGGGTCGTAGCGCATGCTCGGCGGCAGCTGCCAGAGGATGGGACCGAGCTTGGCGCCCAACGCGAGCACGCCCGAGGCGAAGAAGTTGGCGAGAGCCGGGCGCACGTCCTTGAGCTGCAGCATGTGCGTGATGTAGCGCGAGCCCTTGACCGCGAACACGAATCCGTCGGGCGTCTGGTCGCGCCAAGCTTCGTACGACTCGGGGCGCTGCAGCGAATAGAAAGAGCCGTTGAGCTCGATGCTGGGCAGCATGCGCGAGGCGAAGGCGAGCTCGTTGCGCTGCGTCAGCCCTGCCGGATAGAAGCGCCCGCGCCAGGGCGCATAGCGCCAGCCGGAGATTCCGATGCGGATGTCGCCCCGCGCTCCGCTGGCCGCCGGCGAGCGCTTGCGGTTGCTGGTGCGGGTGGACGATGTCGGCAAGGCTGCGCTCCGGGGCGGTGGTCGATCCGAAACCCATGCTTTTGCGCTGCCATCGCAATGGATGTGGGAACGGCAGGACAGCCGATGTAGGTGCGCAGGCAAGGCCCGCCCCGAAACGCCGCGCTGCCTGGCGGCTGGCGGCGTCAGGCGTCAGCGCGCCGCGCCCTGCGGATAGCGTGCGTCGGTCAGGCAGGCACGCAGCCAGGCGGTGTCGTCGGCCTCGAGTTCGGCTTCCGCATCGAGCTTGGGCGAAGGCTTCGGCGTCGATGCCGCAATGCCCGGCTGGAGGTTCCAGCGCGCGCCCGGCCTGCCGTTGCCATCCGCCTCGGGGCACGGGCTGCCGCCCTCGGATCCGTCGCCGCATGCAGCGACGGTCTGCAGGCGGCCCTGAACGACATTGCCGACGAGCCGCGTCTGGTAGTAGCTGCCGCTGGCCCAGTCGTCACGCAGCGTGCAGACGCGCTCGTGGTGCTGGTAGCTGCGGTCGCTGAAGCAGCCGTAGCTCAGCTGCTGGCCGCCGGGCAGGAAGTCGCACGAGGTCGCGAAGCCAGCGAAGGGGCCGCCTGTGAACTGCGCGAGGAACTTGCGCTGCGCCTGCGCGGCTTCGAGCAGGCGCGGCACGGCGCGGTCGGTCTTGCCGGGCTCGCTCAACGTGCGGCTGCGGCGGCGCATTTCCTGCAGAAGGTTGCGGGGCAAGGCGGCGGCGGCGGGCGCGCCGGGGTAGTCCATGGGCGAGTCGAAACGAGTGTCGCGCGCTTCGATCCAGCGCTTCTGGCTGCGCACCAGCATCGCGTGCAGTTCGGCGTCGTTGCCGGCCTGTTGCACGAGGGCTGCATAGGCCTTGCCCATTTCCGCGTCGGCGGCCTTGAGCCTGGCATCGGCGCAGATCATGTGCTCGACGCGGTTGCCGGCCTTCCTGCAGTCGATGGCGTGGGCGGGGCCTGCGGCGGCAAGCAGCAGGGCGACGCACGCGGCGTGCAGGGAGAAGCACCGGGTCTTGGTCATGTTCATCTTCTTCATCGTGTTCAGCGGCACTTGACGTCGTAGCCGACGGTGTGCGGCAGGCCCTCTTCGCCTGCGGTGACGAGCGACAGCGTGCCCGCCGCGCCGGTGTATCTGAAGCTGCAATAGGCCAGGCCCGTACCCGCGCAGGACTCGACCTCGACGATGCCACGCCTGATCAACCCGGCCTGCCGCGATTCGCCGTCGGGCTTGACGCGAACGGGCTTCCAGCCCTTGTCGGCCAGCGCCTTGCGGGCCTTGTCGATCGGCATGCCGTAGACGTTCGGCACGCTGGCACGGCCCCGGCAGACGGACTCCTCGTCGGCCACCCTGCCCAGCCGCACGGTGCCGTCGGCCTCCACGCGCAGGTCGCCCACGGGCGAGCCGACGATGCCGCCGCTCCATACGCGCACGCTGCCGCCTTCGAGCGGCGTCAGGTTGCCGATGGCGGTGTCTTCGTCCGACTTGCCGTAGGCCAGCGCAAGGAGCCTGTCGCCGTCGAACACGGCCACGTTGCCCTGGGTGATGCTGCAGGTGCCGCTCGTGCCGGCCTTCATCCGGCCGGCAAAGCTGACGGCGCGATAGGCGCCCAGCGGCACGTCCGCCATCACCGCCCAGCCCTGCGCTGCCACCAGCTTCGCCGCTGCCGACCTGGGCTCGATCACGCTCAAAGGGCAGCCGTCGCGGTCGCCGGCGCTGCCGCCGGCCTTGGGCAGGCTGGTGATCGCTTTCATTCGGATGTCTTTCAGGTCGGACTGCATAGGCGGCGCCAATGCACTGATTTGAGCCATGGCGGGCAGGGTCAGCGCCAGGCCGAATGCGAGAGCTGTGGATGCCCCAAATGCAGAGTGGAAAGACATGACGAGAGAGCAAAAAAAGTAGTGAGGATCTGAAAAGGCATCGCCATTTCAGAACGGCCAGGATTATCGCGGCACGCCACGGGATACACCGAAGGCAGCCAATCTTCGATGCCTACTCGTGCTCATGACGAGGCGCTGCCCCGTGGCGAATCAACATTTCAATGAAAAATCAATATATTCATAAATCGTTCATTTTGAGAAATATTGATTACAACTTATAGCTAATATCCGAAATGATTAAGATTGTAAAAAATAATTCATTGAGTATCTTCATACTACTATTCGCATATTCAGATCGATTTAATTTTCGAATAACTTCGAAAAAATGACTCCAAAATGAGACAGCAAAGACGGCCGCCGCCATTTCATTTCATAAGATTTGCCTGCAAAAAATAATTCGAATTGCACAGGGAGCCCGGATGGCTTTTGGCTATTCAACGACCTTTAAATGGATGGGACGGGGCTCATGAACAAGACTTATCGTTCGTTGTGGAACGAATCCCTCGGCGCCTGGGTGGCGGCGTCCGAGATCACTTCCGCTGGGGGAAAACGCAGCGGAACCCGGGTGGCAAGCACGCCCCGCGCGCTCACCTTGCGCCCTTCGGGGCACTTTCGCGCGGGGGTCATGACCGCGCTGATGGCCTTGGGCGGACTCGGAGGCGCCTCGATGGCGCAGGCGCAGGTGAACTGCACCGCGGCGCCGTACTTTGTCTACAGCGGCAGTTCGACGTGCGCGGGGTTCCAGTCCCAGGCGACGATGGGCGGAGCTACGGCCATCGGATTCAACGCCCTCAGTACGCAGATAAATGCCACGACCCTCGGCTACAACGCCATCGCCTCGGCGGTCAATGCTCTCTACCTGGGTGCTCGCTCCGCGCCCGGAACGGGCGCGACCGCCGAGTCGTCGGTCGCCATCGGCACCGACGTCACGTCCAGCGGTTTGTCGGCTATCGGAATCGGCGTGCAGTCGCAAGCAACTGGAAAGAATGGCATCGCCATGGGGGCGCAGGCCATTGCGGGAGCGGAGGGTGGTGTTGCAGTAGGTGGCGGTGCTGCAAGTTCGGCATTCAACGGCATATCAGTTGGCGCCGGAGCCACAGCCGCCGGAGTCAACTCCATCTATCTAGGCGCTCGCACTGCCCCTGCGACAGGTTCCCTGAGCGAGAGCGCGATCGGAATCGGTACGGACGTGACCGCGAGCGATACATACGCGACCGCCATCGGCTTCAACACGAAAGCAACCGGGCTGCGCAGCGTCGCTCTTGGATACCGCGCGGATGCGCTCGCGCTCGATACCATCGCGCAAGGCAACAGCGCCAACGCGGCTGCCCAGAATGCCATTGCGATCGGCTTCCAGTCGATCGCATCCAAGCTCAATTCCATCAATCTTGGCTCGCGCACGGTGCCGGGAACGGGCGCCACGGCCGAGGGCGCCATCGCCGTCGGTACGGACGTGGAGGCGTCCCAGACTCGCGCTATCGCCATGGGTCTCGCAAACCGCGCGGGCGGCGTCGACGCGCTTTCGATCGGTACGCGGACGAACGCGGCTGCGGACAATGCCACTGCGCTCGGCTCGGGCGGCACCACCGCAGCTAACGCCGTACGCGCCTCGGGAACCGGATCACTGGCGCTTGGCGGCAACGCGACCGCAGGTGCCAATGCAGCGGGAACCAATGCCATCGCCATCGGCGGAGAGTCGTCCGCGACCCAGACGGAGGCGATCGCAGTGGGCCGTCTGTCCAGCGCCTCGGCCCTGAACACCATCGCCGTCGGCAGCAACGCCCGGGCGGATTCGGCCGAGGCGGTTTCGATCGGCACCAACGCCACCGCCACAGGCGGCAAGGCGGTCTCGATCGGCTCCGGCAACACGGCCTACGGCAACGGCGCCGTGGCCATCGGCGACCCGAGCTTCGCGAGCGGCACGGGCGCGTACGTCGGCGGCGCGGACAACATCGCCAACAGCGACGGCACGGCCTCGGCGACTGCCGCCAACCAGGCCAATGGCGCGGTCGCCATCGGCAATGGCAACAAGGCGATCGGCCAAGGGTCGGTGGCACTGGGCAATGGCTCCACCGCTGGTGCCGTCGGCAAGGCGGGCAGCGTGGCTGTCGGCGATGCGGCGACGGCGGCGGCCAATGCGGGTGACGTCGCCCTGGGCTCCGGTTCGGTCACCGCGACAGCGGTGGGAACGCCCAGCGCGACCATCGGCGGCACGGTCTACAACTTCAAGGGCACCACGCCGGCGAGCACCGTGAGCGTGGGCAACGTGGGTGCCGAGCGCACGATCACCAACGTGGCGGCCGGCCGGATCTCCGACACCTCGACCGATGCCATCAACGGCTCGCAGCTGAACGCCACGAACCTTCAGGTCACGAAGAACACCGCCGACATCACCAACATCAACGCCGGCGGCGGCATCAAGTACTTCCACGCCAACTCCACCCAGCCCGACTCGCAGGCGGTGGGAGCGGAATCCGTCGCCATCGGCCCGAACGCCGTGGCCAACAACGCCGGCGCCGTGGCGCTGGGCTCCGGTTCGGTGACTGACGTGGCAGTCGGCACCGCGAACACGGTGATCGGCGGCACCACGTACAAGTTCGCCGGCGCTGCTCCGGGCAGCACGGTCAGCATCGGTGCTCCCGGCGCCGAGCGCACGATCACTAACGTGGCCGCCGGCCGGCTCTCCGACACCTCGACCGATGCCGTCAACGGCTCGCAGTTGTACGCCACGAACCTTCAGGTCACGAAGAACACGACAGACATCACGAACATCAACGCCGGTGCAGGCATCAAGTACTTCCACGCGAACTCGACCCAACCCGACTCGCAGGCGCTGGGGACGGATTCCGTGGCCATCGGGCCGAACGCCGTGGCCAACAACGCTGGTGCCGTTGCGCTGGGCTCCGGTTCTGTGACGGACGTGGCAGTCGGCACCGCGAACACGGTGATCAACGGCACGACCTACAACTTCGCCGGCACCACGCCGGCAAGCACGGTCAGCGTCGGCACCGTGGGCGGCGAGCGCACGATCACCAACGTGGCCGCCGGCAGGATTTCCGGCTCCTCGACCGATGCGATCAATGGCTCGCAGCTGTTCGCCACCAATCAGTCGATCGAGAATCTGAGCAGCACGGTCACCGCGAACAAGATCAGGTACTTCAGCGTCCAGTCCACCGGCGGCGGCAACGAGAACAACAACGGTGCACAGGCGCCCGACGCCGTGGCTGTGGGCAAGGATGCCAGCGCCACCATCGACGGCGCCGTCGCCATCGGCTCGGGCTCCGTCTCCGACCGCGCGATTGCCGCCGGCACCGGCAACATTCCCGCGGGCAGTTCGCTGATCCCCTTCAACACTGCAGACCGCACGCTGCTGGGCGCCCTCTCCGTGGGCAGCGCCACCACCTACCGCCAGATCACCAACGTCGCCGACGGCACGCAGGCGCAGGACGCGGTCACCTTGCGCCAGCTCAGCGGCGCGCTGCAGTCCTTCGCAGTCACGCCGATCCAGTACTTCCACGCCAACTCCACGGCGGCGGATTCGCTGGCAATCGGCGCGGAGTCGGTGGCGGTCGGTCCGCAGACGGTGGTCAACGGCAACAACGGCATCGGCATCGGCAACGGCGCGGTGGTGCAGCAGAGCGCGCCGGGCGGCATCGCGATCGGCCAGGGCTCGACCTCGCACCTGGCCGACTCGATCGCGCTGGGCACGCAGTCGTCCGCCGCCGCCGTGCAGGGCGTGGCGCTGGGTGCGGGCACCAGCGTGACGCAGGCCGGGGGCGTGGCGCTGGGCGCGGGCTCGGTGGCGTCCACCGCGGCGGGCGTGGCCGGCTACGTTCCGCCCACCGCGACCGACGTGCAGCGCATCGCCATCGGCGCGACCACCAGCACGCTGGCGGCCGTGTCGGTAGGCAATGCCGCCAGCGGCCAGTTCCGCCAGATCACCGGCGTGGCCGCGGGCACGGCCGACAGCGACGCCGTCAACGTGTCGCAGCTGCGGGGCGTGCAGGGCCAGGTGGCGGTGATCGACCAATCCACGGTCAAGTACGACACCAACCCCGACGGCTCGACCAACTACAACAGCGTGACCATGGGCGGCAGCAACGCCACCGGTCCGGTGACGGTGCACAACGTGGCGCCGGGCGTGGCGGGCACCGATGCCGTCAACGTCAACCAGCTCAACGCGACCAGCGCCGGCCTGAACAACCGCATCAACGCCCTGGGCGACCGACTCGACGGCGTGGAGAAGAACGCCTACGCCGGTGTCGCCGCCGCGATGGCGCTGCAGATGCCCGGCAGCTACGTGCCGGGCAAGACGGTCATGCGCATCGGCGCGGGCTCCTTCAAGGGCCAGAGCGCAGTGGGGGTGAGCTTCCGCCGCACCGCGGACAACAACGCCTGGAGCATCACCGGCGGCGTGGCCACCAGCCGTGCCGGCGTGGGCGCCACCGTCGGCGCGGAATGGGTCTTCAACTGAAGGGAAGGCGACACAGATGAACCGGACGAACTCCATCATGAACAAGCCTCTTCGCACCAGGGCCCTTTTCACCGCTTCCGCGATCTGCCTGGCCGCGCTGCTGGCCGGCGGCTGCGCCAGCTACTCGATCACCCCTGAGATGCAGGCCCGGGCCGCCGCAGAGAACCCTGCACCGCCGAGGGACGACGACTTCCCCGCGCCGGGCTCGGCCACATGGAAGCAAGGCGCCTTCCCGAACCTCGAGGCCCTGCGCGCGATGCGTACCGGCATGGGCAAGGACCAGGTACGCGAGCTGCTGAGCTTTCCGCACTTCAGCGAGGGGCTGGGCGGCGTGCGCGAGTGGAACTACATCTTCCATTTCCGCACGGGCGCCGGCCCCGAGTACCTCACCTGCCAGTACATGGTCCGCTTCAACGCGGACGTGCTGACGAACGGCATGTACTGGAAGGGCCCCGGCTGTGCCGACCTGCTGCGGCCGCCGCGCGTGGCGGCCGCGCCCGTTGCCACCACTCCGTCGGCGGCCCCGGCCACGAGGACCACCCTCGGCGCCGACGGCCTGTTCCGCTTCGACGGCCGCTCGCTGTCCGACCTGCTGCCCGAGGGCCGGCGCAGGCTCGAAGCGCTGGCGAGCGACATCCGCAGCGCCGGCCCGGTGGAGTCGATCGGCATCACCGGACACACCGACCGCCTCGGCAGCGCCGCCTACAACCAGGCGCTCTCGCTGGCGCGTGCCGAGACCGTGCGCGACTACCTCGTGCGCTCGGGCGTCCCCGCGCAGGCCATCCACGTACAGGGCAAGGGCGAGACGGAACCGAAGGTGCAGTGCACGCAGCCCGGGAAGCGTGCCGAGCTGATCGACTGCCTCGCGCCGAACCGCCGCGTCGAGATCGAGGTGTTCATGCGGCGCTAGCGCGCCCAGCGTGTTCCCGGGGCCCCGCATCACTTCCGTCGGTGCGAGGGGCAGTCGTCCGACATGGCGCCCCGCAACCGCAGCCCAGATTGGTTTCTTTGCGGAGGCCGCCATGGACGGACCCGACCTCAGGATATTCGCCGCCATCGCAGCGCTCTGCCTGGCTGCGGCCCAGGCTGCAGCGCAGCAGGCGCCCTTGCCCCTGCCCGCCGAAATCGACGCGAGCGGCCCGGGCAAGCCCAAGGGCGAAGGCAACGCGCGCAACGCAGCGCAGCAGGCTCGGAAAGAGTCCGACTACCGCGTGGCCCTGAAGAAGTGCGACGAGCTTCAGGCTGCGGCGGCGCGAGCGGCATGCAGCGCACAGGCCGAGAAGGACTACGCCGGCAACGACACCGTCATTCAGGATCAACGGCCCGCCCCGCCCACCAACCCCGGCGGCGCATCGCCGAACAAGCGCGTGCCCTGAGCGCCTCAGAACTTCGAAGCCACGCTCGGCCGCGGCTCCTCGGCCGCACTGCTCTCGTCGTCAGCCCTCGCGATGCGAAGCCGCGCCTGCTCGTGCCGCAGCGCAAGTTCTTCGCGGCGCTCCATCGAAGCGGCGTCGCCCGCGCCATGTCCGCCATCGTCGAAATCGATCAGGAACTGCGACTCCTCGAACGTGAGCCCTTGAAGAACCTCCTGGCTTCTCGCGTTGATGGCCAGGAGGCCGTGCGACAGCAGGCGTGCGCGCCGCTCGCTGGATAACTGCAGCATCTGCATGAAAGCTTCCTTTCCCGTGCGCAGCCATGTTGCGCCGCGTATGGGTGGCTTCGGTGGGAATCGGCAGCAGCCTGGCGTGAGACCCGTCCGGCAGCGCGGCAGCACGTCGGCGTGGACTGACGGCTGCATCGCCGCACGTCCTATCGACGCACCCCTGGCGCTTTCTAGCCTGGGTTTCGTGCGCCGAACTGATCGCGAACAGATCGCCAACTGATCGATCGCGGCGAATGAGGAGCCGATCCGTTCCTAGGTTCCCCTTCTGGGTGCAACGAAAGCCGCCGCCCCAAGGAGATCGACATGAAGAAACTCACCTACAGCTGCGCTGCCGCTCATTGCCCCAAGGCACTCTCGATACGTGGGCAGATGAATGTTCCGGCGACGCCCGCGGGCGATGCTGCAGGTTCCGAATGCAAGGCTGGTTGGACCTCATGCGAGGCCATCGAGGAGCAAAAGGGCAAGGCCGACTTCCAGGCGACCACGAAGTGATGCGATGGAAGAACAACGAGCGAACGAGAAGGCGCCCAGCGACATGAACGACATGCACGACATGCAGGAGCGCGGCTCTGCAGGTGCCCGGCGCGAAGACCGCCGGGTGTTCGCCTGGGGCATCGTGGCGGCGGTGGTCGCGCTGCTGGCGGCGGGTGCCTACTTCCACGTGCTGCAGAAGCGATTCGAAGTGCCGGTGGAACTGCCCGCCACGCCAACGGCGCCCCTGCCACCGGGCGAGCAGGCCCCGGGTGCGCCTCGCAGCAGATAGCTTTTTCACGTCGCCCTCGACACCACCACCTTTGCCGCGCTTCTCCTACACGTTCGCCGCTGGAACGGAATAGACCCGGGCTGTACGCAGTCGCCCCCTCACGCAAGCCATGACTCTCAGGAAAGGCCCCCCAGATGCGAAAGATCCACGAAGTGATGACCCGCGAAGTCGAGGTCATCAGCCCCGATGCGACCGTCGAGGAAGCCGCACAGCGCATGCGCGACGGCGACTTCGGGATGATGCCGGTGGGCGAGAACGACCGCATGGTGGGCGCGATCTCGGACCGCGACATCGCGGTTCGCGGCATCGCGGAGGGCCGCGGCGCAAAGGCCAAGGTGCGCGACGTGATGTCCGCCGGCATCCGCTGGGCGTACGAAGACGATCGCCTCGACCACGCGGCGCAGATCATGGCTGCCCACCAGATCAGGCGCCTTCCGATCGTCAACCGCGACAAGCGGCTCGTGGGCATCCTCTCTCTCGCCGACGTGGCGGTGAAGCAGAGAAGCACCAGGCCGGTGACAGACGCACTCTGCGGCATTTCGCAGCCGGTTGCCGCCTGAGCCGGGAGCCGGGGTTCGTCTGGCGCCCGATTGCCGTCCGGGACGCCATCGGCCCTGACCCGCCACGGCCTCGCCAAACCGCTGCCGAGGCGCTGCCATGGCACTGCGTTCCGCGGCTCCAAGCGACTCCTCAGCCCTCTTTCTGAACGAGCCGCTGCGTGCGCCCGATCTTTCGGCGAACGCGGCAGTGCGCTCCCGGCGATGCCCGGGAATACCCTCTGATCGCCTCGAAGTCTTCTTGCCTACATTTCTTGCATGCAAGAAATGGCAAGCCTTGCATGCAAAACCTCGACAAGACAGACTGACAGGAGATCTTCCTCATGCCCCGCTTCGCCAAATCGCTTTTCGGTCAGGTGGTCATCGCGCTGGTGCTCGGCGTGCTCGTGGGGCTGGTCGCGCCCGAGTTCGCCGCAAAGCTCAAGCCGCTCGGTGACGGTTTCATCAAGCTGATCAAGATGATCATCCCGGTGCTGGTGTTCTGCGTGGTGGTGCACGGCATCGCCGGCGCGGGAGACCTGAAGCGCGTGGGCCGGGTGGGCGTGAAGTCGCTCATCTACTTCGAGGTGCTGACCACCATCGCGCTGGCCATGGGGCTGGTGCTGGGCTTCGTATTCCAGCCGGGCGCGGGCATGAACGTCGACCCGTCCAAGCTCGACCCGGCCGCGATGAGCGCCTATGCCTCGAACGCCGACAAGCTCACGAGCGGCGGCACGGTCGAGTTCCTGATGAAGCTGATCCCCACGACGGTGGTGAACGCCTTCGCCACCGGCGACGTGCTGCAGGTGCTGCTGTTCGCGGTGCTCTTCGGCTGCGCGCTCACGCTGCTGGGCGAGCGCGGCAAGCCGGTGGCCGTGGTGGTGGATGCGCTCTCGCTGGTGCTCTTCAAGATCATGGGCATCATCATCAAGCTGGCGCCGCTGGGCGTGCTGGGCGCCATCGCGTTCACGGTGGGCCAGTACGGCATCGGCTCGCTCAAGCAGCTGGGCATGCTGGTCGCCCTCTTCTACGGCGCGGTGCTGGTCTTCGTGTTCGTGGTGCTGGGCGCGGTGATGCGCATGTCGGGCTTCAGCCTCATCAAGCTGCTGCGCTACCTGCGCGAGGAGCTCACCATCGTCTTCGCCACCACCTCTTCCGACAGCGTGCTGCCGCAGGTCATGGCCAAGCTGCGCCGCATGGGCATCCGCGATTCGACGGTGGGCCTTGTCATTCCCACCGGCTACTCGTTCAACCTCGACGCGTTCTCGATCTACATCACGCTGGCGGCCGTGTTCATCGCGCAGGCCACCAACACGCCGATCTCGATGGCCGACCTGCTGACGATCCTGGCGATCGCACTGGTCACCTCCAAGGGCGCGCACGGCGTGCCGGGCTCGGCCATCGTGGTGCTGGCGGCCACGCTGCACGCCATTCCGGCGATTCCCGCCATCGGGCTGGTGCTGGTGCTGTCGGTCGACTGGTTCATGGGCATCGCCCGCGCGCTGGGCAACCTGATCGGCAACTGCGTGGCGACCGTGGCCATCGCCGCCTGGGAAGGCGATATCGACCGCGAACGCGCCCATGCGGTGCTCGACGGCAACTACTCGCCCGACGACGAGCCGCTGGCCGAAGCCGGGGCCGGAGCCGCGCCCGTGGTAAACACCGCGAGCCACTGAAAGAGACCACCACAGGAAAGACCGGACCGCCTCATGCCCGCCCCCGACGTCAGCCCCACCGTCATCGCCGAACGCGTCGTCGAGGCCATCCTCGCGCAGAAGCTCGCGCCGGGCGAACGGCTCGGCGAGCAGGCGCTTGCGGAGAACTTCTCGGTGAGCCGCACCATGGTGCGCGAGGCGCTGATGCAGCTGCAGGCGCGCGGCTTCGTCGAGGTGCAGTCGCGCCGCGGCTGGTACGTGGTGGAGCCTTCCGCGGAGGAAGCGCGCGACGCGTTCTCGGCCCGGCGCATCGTCGAGGCCGGCATCCTCGAGGCCAGCGAAGGCCGGCCCCTCGCGAAGGTGATCCGCAAGCTGCGCGACCACATCGCCGACGAACAGCGCGCCATCGAGGGCGCCGACGCCGCCACCCGCGCCTTCCTGCTGGCCGATTTCCACGTCTGCCTGGCCGAGCAGATGGGGCACCAGCTGCTCGTCGACGTGCTGCGCGACCTCACCGCACGCACCACGCTGGCCGCCACGCTCTACCAATCGAAGCACGAGGCCGGGCAGTCCTGTGCGGAGCACGGCGCGATCGTCGCGGCGCTCGAGGCCGGGGACACGGCCGGGGCGCGGCGGCTGATGCTGGAGCACATCGGCAATGTCGAGCGGGCCCTGGAGGTGGATGCGGCGGCGGAGCCGGATGCGACCAGCAGGCTGAGGGCTACGCTGGCGCCGGTGGCGTTGCCGCGGGCGCGGCGGTGAGTGCATAGGGAACGTGCACTTGGACAGCGAGTGCGGCCGGCATCCTGACTTGTTCTGGGATCGACCGAGCAATGCGCCCGGAGCGATTCGTCGGTTCCCGTAAGCGGACCACCCAGAGGTCGCCCAGGACCTCAATTCGCGACTCGTATATTGCCTAGCGCCGCTAATTTCGCTAAATAAACGACGCACCGCTGCCTTTGATTTCATGCAGCAGGTCGCCAGTCAACTTACTGGAATCAATTTTTTTGATCTCACGCCCAACCGGGATCGAATTTTAAAAGCGCAGAGCCCGATCGCAATGATCGCCGGTCTTCATGCCTTAATGCGAAAAGCCTCCTTCAAACTCATTTCATCAAGCAAATCCCCATCTTCATAGCATCTTACAATGCCACCTTCGAGGGCACCCATCATTAATCCATACAGACCAACCGCTTTGGAGTTCACTTCCAACCATATGGAAGAATCGTTTTCCAAAATCAGTCTGACATCATATTTAGCACTCGACTGCAGCAACTGATCCTTTAGAAAAATCTCCCGCCCTTTATCTTCAACTAAAGAGTCGCTTGATTTCAACGCACGCACCACACTCTGCATCAGCGATGGATCATCAAAAACCAATCTATATTCATAGCTCATGAGCCATGCGCCCTCCCGCGAACAAATGGAAAATTAACAGGGTTGCGAATTCCAATATGCGTTTCCCTGGGATCCAGCGAAACAAATCCTCGATCATTTAGTTGATTTCCACCTGGATCCTCTTTATGGACATGCGCATTGTTTCCCGATTTATATGGACAAGCACATTTATTTCCATATTTATGAACTCGAACCTCGGACCCATCCGCATGTTCCCAAGTTTCGTTAACACCATTGTCTTTCTTTTTGGCAAACCCAGAACCATTCAGAGTTGACGCAACATTGGGGACACTCAATCCCTTCATCCTAGGCAAATCAGACGCGGCCGAGAGTCCGAATGGGTCGACCCATGCAATAGCATTGCTCGCATACTCGAATACATTGAGGCCGCCATTCAGCCCGATCGGATCCTTTGATGTGAAGCGTCCTGCTTGCGGGTCATAGTACCGATACCGGTTGTAATGCAGCCCCGTCTCTTCATCCCAGTACTGCCCTTGAAAGCGGATGGAGTTTCGAAAACCAGCCCGCCGTCCCGCCTCACTGATCGCCTGCCGCGCCTCCCCCCAAGCCTTGTAGCTCGCCGACCACGCCACACGCCCCTCATGATCCGTCAGCTCCTGCGGCGTGCCCAGATGGTCGCACTGGTAGAAGCCGATCTCTTCCCTGGCGAATGGCGCAGGCATTCGACTTTGTTCGCCGTTCCATAGCGGGTCCAGATCAATGTCGTATCGCCCGCCGTTGTCGGCCATCAGCGCCTTCACATCCGTCGTCTGGCTCAACACGACTGCCTGGGCCCGCCGGATCTGTACCAGCGGCACGAACGAGCCAGGTTCATGGATGTAGTGGATGCTGTCTCCTCCCCAGGCATGCTCCTGCCAACCCTCTGTGCTCTGCGTGCTCTCGAACGCCAGCGTGTCGCCGTCCCAGCCGAACAAGGTGCAGGCATGCCGCGTACGCTTGGCGATGCGCCGGCCAAGGGGGTCGTAGCTAAAGGTCGTGGTTTCGCCGAAGGTCTCGGCGCTGCGCATTCGGTTGTAGCCGTCCCAGGTGAACACGGTCTTCTCGCCGTTGCGGCTGCGCTCGACGAGGTTGCCGCGCTCGTCCCACTTGTAGCGGGTGCCGGCGTAGTCCTTCAGGAGGTTGTCCATCAGCTTGCCGACCGAGCCGCGACCGTCAGCGCCCCCGCGAACGGGGACGCGATGGATGATGCGGCCTGCCGGCTCCGCTGTGCCTTCGGCTTCTGAAGAAGGGTTGCCGATGTTCCCCGCCGGATCGAACGCGAAGGTCTCCCGTCCAAGTCGGCTGTTGGCTTCGAGCAGCCGCCCTACGGGGTCATAGCGGTAGCTCAGGTTGCCGCGCCGGCTGTCGCCGATGGAGATCAACTGGCCGGCCCTGTCGTACTGGTAGCTGCGGCGGATGCCGGTGGGCTGAAGCGCGCCGCGCCTGGTCTGGGATATCTGCTGCTCCAGCAATCGGCCGGCCGGGTCGTAGCTCTGCTTTTGCAGGAGCCCGTTGCCCTGTTCGCGCGCAATCTCTCGGTGAAGGTCGTCGCGCTCGAAGCCCAGGATCTCCTGACCGTCGACGAGCAATCCGTGCACGTGGCCGGAGCCATAGGTGAGCCACTGAGTCACGTGGCCATCGGGGCGGATGGTCGCGACGCGCTGGTTGAGTTCGTCGTAGCCGTGCTGCCAGACCGCGGTGTGGGCGCCCTCCAGGTAGTGCTGGTGCTCGCGCGTCAGGTTGCCCGCGGGGTCGTAGAACCATTGAAGCTTCGCGTCGCTGTTGCCGGCTTCGACCAATCGGCCGTTCCGGTCGTAGGCAAAGCTCTCGGCGGCGCCGTCGGCGCTGCGCTCGATGAGACGGCCGATCGGGTCGAATTGCAGATGCGTGGTTTGACCGCCGTCGACCACTTCCTTCAGCACCCCAGTGGAGTCGTCATAGATGTAGCTTGTGGTCTTGCGGTCGAAGCCCACTTCTTCGAGCAAGCGCCCCACGGGGTCGTAGCGGAAGTCGTAACGGCTGCCGTTCTCGTTGTGCAGTTCGCTCAAACGTCCCAGAAGGTCCCAGCGGTACTTGAGCGTGTGCCCTGCCGCGTCGGTGCGCTGGGACACGAGGCCGGACCGCGTGTAGTCATAGCGCGTCCTGCGCCCCAGCGCATCGGTGTGCGCGAGCAGGCGCCCTTCGGCATCGTGCACGAAATGCTCGCTGCTGTTGTCCGGCAGGATGATTTCCTCGAGTCGACCCGGACGGTTGGCGTCCGCTGCGACAGCCGCCTTTCCCTGTTCGTTCGCGCTCGTATAGCGATAGCGCGTGCTGTGGCCCATGGCATCGGTCGCCTTGACCAGGCGTCCCTGCTCGTCGTATTCCCATCGCGTGGTCTTGCCCGAGCAATCGGTGTGGCTGGCAAGTTGGCCCGCAGGGGTGTAGGTCAGCGTCTTGACACCGCCCTTCGCATCGGTGATTCGCACGGGCCGGCCGGCCTTGTCGTAGGCGTACGCGGTCTTGTGTCCCAGCGGGTCGATCTCTTCGACCAAGTTGCCGCCAGGGTCGTAGTCGCGCGTCCAGACGCCACCCTCGGCGTCGCGCAGGCCCGTCATGCGTCCGCGACTGTCGTGCGCAAAGTTCACCTGGCTGCCGTCGGCCCGCGTGTGGGTCCGCAGGTTGCCGTCGGCGTCGTAGCTGAAGTCGTCGGTGCTGCCGTCGGTACGGACATGCCGCGTGATGTTCTTCGCTTCATCGCGAAAGAACCACTCCTGGCGCTTGTCGGGATGGATGATCCGGTAGGTGTAGCCGAGGATGTCGTAGTAGTACCAGGTCTCTGCGTCGAGCGCGTCGGTCGCATAGGTCAAGCGGATGTTCCTGTCCCACTCCAGCCTGAGGGCGAAGCTCCCGTCATCGCTCCATTCGCGCACCGCCCTGGCATCGACGCCAGTGCCGTCGTATTCGAGGTTCATGCCCCGGCCCGTGCGGTCGGTGTATCGGGTCACGAGGTGATGGCTGTAGCGGTAGTCCCAGGTTTCGCCGTTTTCGTCCTGAGCCGAGACGAGGTCGCCTTCGGCGTCGTGCACATAGGCGGCGAGCTGGCGCACGACTTGGCCGCCCTTGATCTCCCACAGGCTGGTGATCAACCCGCTTCGCGCATCGGGACGAGTGCCCACATGGGCCACCGTGACATCGCCCTGCTTGCTGACGATGTCGCTCAAGACCTGTTCGCCGGTGGATGCGATCACGTGGTCGTAGCGCAGGCCGATGCTGGCTTCCTTGCCGGCATGCTGCGAGACGAGCCGGAAGTGCTGCCTGCCTTGCGTAGCGACCTTGCGAGCCGCGGTATCCACCAGCTCGTAGATCTCGCGCCAGTCGCCGGGCTCCCCCGCCGGTGCGGCCTTGCCGAAATCCACGCTCAACAGCGTCTCGCTCAGCCGCGTCAGCGTCGCTTCTTCGATGGCATCGCGGTAGCTCTGACCCACGGCCAGCAGCGGGTAGGCATGGCTGCGGCCGTCTGCGCCGTGGTAGATCAGGCTGAGCTCGCCGGCCCGCAGACCTTGAGCCGGCATGGCGATGTCCACGCGAGTGCTGTAGGGCGTGAGCCATCTTGCGCCGAGGCTGCCCTCGTCGAAAGCGCCAAGATTGCTGCGGTAGGTGCGCGCCCAGGTGATGGGCAACGGCGCAACCAGCGCGAAGTCGACATGGGTGAAGCTTTCGCAGCCGGTCGCAAGGCTGATGGCGAACTTGCTTGAAGAGGGAACCTGTGCACCGGAAAGCGGACAGTTCTTGCAACCGGGATCACCCTTGACCGGCGCCTGCACGCGGAGGTGCTCGACCTGGGTGTCGGGCCTGCTTCTTCTTGCTTCGGCACCTGCACCGGGCGGCACCATGGCCGCACGCAGGCTCTTCTTCTGCGCCATGGCCGACAGCAGCTGGCGCAGCAGCCACATGATGCTGCCCTGCAGTTCCTGGTTGGCGAGGTCCGCCAGTTGTCTGCGGAAGTCCGCCTTCAGGGCACCCAGGCTATCGATCACCTCGTTGACCCTGGCCCTGACGCTTTCGGGCAGATAGGCGGCGGCCTTCCTGGCGGCGTAGTTGGCGGCGCGCTTGGCCGTGCCTTCGGAATACTTCACCGCCCGGCGCCACATGCCGCTCCACGTGCTTTGGGTCTTGGGGTCGTAGTCGTTGGCTTCCGCCGCGCCCGGCCTGGCGACGGTGAAGAGGTCCTGGCCGCCGAGCACGCGCTGAAGGATGCCGATCAGGTTGTCCAGGACGCTGTCGGAGAGCCTCGCGCAATCTTCCAGAATGCCCGAGAGCCTTGCGATGGCCCCATCGATGAAGGTTTCCAGCTCACCGACGATGGATGCATTCAGGTGCCCCACGAGCATGGTGACGATGGTCCCGCCGAGGTTCCTGGCCCCATGCAGGAGCTCCTGCTTGACCAGATGCAGCGTGGGTCGCAGGCTCATGCGCGCTGCGGCCATGGTGGGTGGTGCGGGAATCAGGCCGATGAGATTGATGCCCAGGCTGGCCCAGTTCAGGAACCTGGTGGCGGCATCGGTCGACTTCTTCTCGAGGATGGTGACGATGTCGAGAAAAACATCCACCAGCGCCATGATGTTGCCCACGATGGGGATGCTGCCCAGCACCGTGGTCAGCCGCTCGAGCGTGACATAGCCGCCGGTGAAGGACCGCAGCCATTCGTCCACCACCTTGCTCGCGGCGGCGATGTCTTCCTTGGCGATGGTGTTCAGCGGGGCGACGGCCGTCTGCGGTTCTCGCTCGGCATTCGATGTCGATGCGGGCTGGCCTTGAGGTATGCCCGATGGTGGCCGCTGGGGCGTGCCTGTTCCCATTGTTCAGTCTCCCTGACTGCGTCTGTTTGCGTGGCGAAAATCAATTGGGAAAGAAAGAGGCGTGGCAGCGCCTGCCGCACCGAACCGGCTGCGGTACCGGCGGCGAAAGTGGCTACGGCTATGTAACCGGGCTGCCGACCTGCGGAATTACGGCGCCTCTGCCGACGTGACCCGAATTCGGGTGTGTCGGATCATGTGATGTACCGATGCGTGCAAGCACCACAAAACATCCACGGCCCGCCAAGCAATGGCCGCGCACGAATAACAATTGCAAATTGAGCTCACGCCCACCTCCCTCTTTTTGTTTGTTGCAAATAATTCTAGGAAGCGAGCCGGCGCAAATACGGCCACCCTGGAATAACGAGCGGGCTTTGGTGCGATTTATCTCGATATTCGCAATGCAAGAAAGCAGCCCCCGGATCGATCGCGTGAATTGCAGCCGGCCGATGGGGCCTGCCGTCGCCGCGCTCGGCTACAGTCCGAGACACTTATGAACTCACCCCAACTCCAGCGCGGCGTGTTCCTCGCCCTTCTCGCCGCCGTGACTGCCGCCTTCCTCTGGGTGCTGATGCCGTTCTTCGGCGCGGTGCTGTGGGGCGTGGCGCTGGCGATCCTGTTCACGCCGCTCTACAAGAAGCTGCTGAGGAGGATGCGCGGCAAGCCCAATGCGGCGGCGCTGTCCACGCTGGCGATCTGCCTGTTCATCGTGATCCTGCCGCTGGCCATGGTGGGGGTTTCGCTGGTGCAGGAAGTCGCGCTGGTCACGCAGAACATCCGGTCGGGGCAGATCAACTTCGCGGCCTACTTCCAGCAGATCCTCGATGCCTCGCCGCAGTGGCTGCTGAACCTGGTCGAGCGCTTCAACCTCGGCGACATGGCGGCCTGGCAGGCGCGCATCTCGGCCGCCGCCGGTCAGGCCAGCCAGATCATCGCGAGCCAGGCGCTGACCATCGGGCAGAACACCTTCGACTTCATCGTCAGCTTCTTCGTGATGCTGTACCTGCTTTACTTCCTTGTGCGCGACGGCTCCGATCTCTCGAAGAAGGTGCGCGACGCGTTGCCGCTGGCCAAGCCGCACACCCACTACCTGCTGAACAAGTTCACTACCGTGATCCGCGCCACCGTCAAGGGCAACGTGGCCGTGGCGGTCGCGCAGGGCTCGATCGGCGGGCTCGCCTTCTGGTTCCTCGGCGTGCAGGGCGCGCTGCTGTGGGCGGTGCTGATGGCCTTCCTGTCGCTGCTGCCGGCCGTGGGCGCGGCGCTGATCTGGGGGCCGGTGGCCATCTACTTCCTCGCCACGGGGCATTTCTGGCAGGGCGGCACGCTGATCTTCGTGGGCGTGTTCGTGATCGGCCTGGTCGACAACATCCTGCGCCCCGTGCTGGTGGGCAAGGACACGCAGATGCCCGACTACATCGTGCTGATGTCGACCATCGGCGGCATGGCGATCTTCGGCATCAACGGCTTCGTGATCGGGCCGGTGATCGCGGCGCTGTTCATGGCGGCATGGAGCCTTTTTGCCGACTCCGGCCACGTGGGCCCCGGGCACGACCGGGCCGACGGCGCGCAGCACGGCAAGCAGGGAGCCCCGGAAGACAAGGCCTGAGACCGACGCCATCCGCACCCCCGCGCGCGCATTTCGCGCGCGCAATCCTGCATTCCGTCGCATGACACTGGGCGCCGCGCCCGGGCTGCGGGATCGTCGGGCCTCCAATCACCAACGAGGCCCGTCATGCAACTCCGCCTTCTTCCGTTCCGCCCGGCCGTGCGCGCCCTGTGCGCGGCTGCGATCCTCGCGCCGCTGAGCGCCCTCGCCGCCGACCTGAGCCTGAGCGTCGCCGACGGCCCGGCTGCGGACGCCACCCTCTACGTCGCGGTGTACGGCGACGCCGCCAGCTACGCCGACGGCAAGCCCGTGGCCTCGCAGACCGCGCCGATGCGCGAGGGCAAGGCCCGCCTGCTGTTCGCCGGTCTGGCACCCGGGCGCTACGCGCTGCGCGTGTTCGCCGACGAGAACGGCAACGGCAAGCTCGACACCAACCTCATGGGCATGCCCACCGAGCGCTACGGCTTCTCCAACGACGCCAAGGGCAATCGCGCCGCGCCCGACTTCGAGGCCGCGGCCATCAGCCTCGAAGCCGACATGCAGACCGTCATCCACTTGCGCTGAGGAGTAGGACGCCATGGAACGACGCGAACTCCTGCGCCTGCTGGCTTCGGCCGGCGCGCTGCCGCTGCTGGCACCGCTGGCGTCGCTGGCACAGGCGACCGGCACGGCTGACGACTGGCAAGCCCAGTTCGAGGCTTCGAGCGCCCCCTGGAAGATCGGCTTCGCCACGCCGCCGGGCGACTTCCCGCTGACCCGCGCCGCGGTGCGCGGACGCTTTCCCGATGCGGTGGCCGGCACGCTGTTCCGCATCGGCCCGGCCGGCCATGACCTGGGCGGCGAGCGCTATCACCACTGGTTCGACGGCGACGGCATGGTGCACCGCTTCGTGATCGAGGGCACCGACGTGCGGCACCAGGGCCGCTACGTGGCCACCTCGAAGCGCACGGCCGAGGCCAGGGCCGGCCGCCGCCTCTTCGAGACCTTCGCGACCACGCCGCCGGGCGCCGAGCCGCCGACTTCGGCCGACAGCATCAATGTCGCCAACACCAGCGTGCTGCCGCTGCAGGGCGAGGTGCTGGCGCTGTGGGAAGGCGGCTCGGCCACGCGCATCGACGCGGGCACGCTGGACACGCTGGGCCTGAAGACCTGGCGCGCCGATCTCGCGGGCATGCCCTTCTCGGCCCACCCCAAGGTGGACCCGGACGGCACGGTGTGGAACTTCGGCGTGGGCTCCACCCAGGGGCTGCTCGCGCTGTACGAGATCGCACCCGAAGGCACGCTGCGGCGCGCGGGCGTGGTGCCGGTGGCCGACATGCCGATGGTCCACGACTTCGCAGTGACCGAGCGGCACCTGGTGTTCCTGCTGCCGCCGCTGGTCTACGACGGCAGGCGCAAGGGCACCGGAGAGAGCTTTCTCGACGCGCACGTCTGGCGGCCCGAGCTCGGCATGCGCGCGCTGGTCATCGACAAGCAGAACTGGGAGCGGCGCCAGATGCTCGCGCTGCCGGCCGGCTTCCTGTTCCACGTCGGCAACGCCTGGGAGGAAGACACGCCGCGCGGCACGCAGATCCACATCGACTACGTGCGCTCGGACAACGCCGACTCGGTGTTCATCAGCAACCGCGAAGTGATGCGTGCCCGCCGCGTGAAGACCACCGAGCCGCACCTGACGGTCGCCACGCTGAACCTCGCTTCCGGCCGGGCCACGCAGACTGCGCTCGCCCAGGAGGCGGAGTTTCCGCGCATCGATCCGCGCCGCGTGGGCATGCGTCATCGGCAGGTGGTGCACGCCACGCAGATCCGGCGCGACCTGCCGGGCTTCGGCGCGGTCGCACGCACCGACGTCGAGACCGGCCGCAGCCAGCGCTTCGTCTACGGCCAGCAGACGATGGTGGAGGAGCACGTCTTCGTGCCCGACGGCGCGAAGCCCGGATGGGTGCTGGGCACGGTGCTGGACTTCGGGCGGCAGAAGACGCTGCTCTCGTGCTTCGCGGCCGACAACCTCGCGGCGGGGCCGGTCGCGCAGGCCACGCTGCCCTACGCCCTGCCGCTGGGCCTTCACGGCGCCTTCGTGCCGGCCTGAGGCCGTGGCGAGGGGCCGTGTTCAGGCCTCCCACCAGCCTTCGTCGAAACGCCCCTGCAGGAAGGCCACGAAGCCCGACACCTTGCCCGGCACCAGCTTGGGCGACGGGAAGACGGCGTGGATCTCCTGCTCGGGCAGCGCGTGGTCGCCGAGCACCTCGCGCACCTTTCCGGCCGCCAGCGAGTCGCTGGCCACGTAGCGCGGCATGAGCGCGATGCCCAGGCCGTCGCGCGCGGCCGCCAGCACGGCCGAGAGGTTGTTCGAGCGGAAGCGGCCCGACACCGGCACCGTGACCGGCTCGCCGCGCGGCGTGTGCATGCGCCAGAACTCGTCGCCCACCACGCTGCTGTAGATCAGCGCCACGTGCGCGCTCAGGTCCTGCGCGCGCTTCGGCGTGCCGTGCTTCTTCAGGTAGGCGGGCGAGGCGACCATGACCCATGGGTTGGCGCCCAGGTAGCGCGCGCCCAGTGACGAATCGGCCAGCTTGCCCATGCGGATGGCCACGTCGATGCCCTGCGCGATGAGATCGACGTAGCGGTCCTCGAAGCTCAGGTCGAGCTGCACCTGCGGATGCCTGCGCATGTACTCGAGCGCCAGCGGCACCACCACGCGCCGCCCGAAGGCCACCGATGTGCCCACGCGCAGCAGCCCCTGCGCCTGGTTCTGCCGCAACTGCACGATGCTGTCGGCCTCCTCGGCCTCGCGCACGATGGTCTTGCACTTCTCGTAGTAGAGAGCGCCCGGCTCGGTGAGGCTCACGCCGCGCGTGTTGCGGTTGAGCAGGCGCACCTTCAGCCGCTCCTCGGTGGCGGCGATCTGCTTGGTCACCGTGGGCTGCGTGGTGTTGAACTCGCGCGCGGCCTTCGAGAAGCTGCCCGTCTCGACCACGCGCACGAACATTTCCATTGCCAGCAATCTGTCCATGGGCCGGATGGTAGTCACTTATTCCAGCCCGGAATAGGTTTTATGGTCCGCAGCCGTCTTCTTGGAAACAGACCCGCTTCCTACATTCAGCCTACCGATCCGAGAACACCGAGGAACCGGCCCCGCCGGGCCTCTGGTGCCGCCCCCGTCAAGGGGGGCTGGCGAAGCCACACGAAGTGCGCGAAGCCTGGGGGTTTATTCATTTCTGGAGACTCAGATGGCAAAGATGACAGCGGTCCAGGCCGCGGTTCTGGTGATGGAGAAGGAAGGCGTGACGCAGGCCTTCGGCGTGCCTGGTGCGGCGATCAACCCGATGTACTCGGCGCTGCGCCAGCGCGGCAGCATCGCGCACATCCTCGCGCGGCACGTGGAAGGCGCCTCGCACATGGCCGAGGGCTACACCCGCGCGGTGGCCGGCAACATCGGCGTGTGCATCGGCACCTCGGGCCCGGCGGGCACCGACATGATCACGGGCCTTTACTCGGCCTGGGCCGATTCGATCCCGATCCTCTGCATCACCGGCCAGGCACCTCGCGCGCGGCTCTACAAGGAAGACTTCCAGGCGGTGGACATCGAGTCGATCTCCAAGCCCGTCACCAAGTGGTCGGTCACGGTGCGCGAGCCGGGCCAGGTGCCGCAGGTGTTCCAGCAGGCCTTCCACCTGATGCGCTCGGGCCGCCCGGGGCCGGTGCTGATCGACCTGCCCTTCGACGTGCAGATGGCGCAGATCGAGTTCGACATCGACAGCTACGAGCCGCTCAAGCCCTACAAGCCGGCCGCCACGCGCGCCCAGATCGAGAAGGCCATCGCCATGCTCAACGCGGCCGAGCGCCCGTTGATCGTGGCCGGCGGCGGCATCATCAACGCCGATGCCTCCGAGCTGCTGGTGCGCTTTGCCGAAGCCACCGGCGTGCCGGTGATTCCCACGCTCATGGGCTGGGGCGCCATTCCCGACAACCATCCGCTGATGGCCGGCATGTGCGGCCTGCAGACCAGCCACCGCTACGGCAACGCCACGATGCTCGCGAGCGACTTCGTGCTGGGCATCGGCAACCGCTGGGCCAACCGCCACACGGGCTCCATCGACGTCTACACCAAGGGCCGCACCTTCGTGCACGTCGACATCGAGCCCACGCAGATCGGCCGCGTGTTCACGCCCGACTTCGGCATCGTGTCGGACGCCAAGGCCGCGCTGCAGCTCTTCGTCGAGGTGGCCGAGGAGATGAAGGCCGCGGGCCGCCTGCCCGACCGCCGCGACTGGGTCAAGGCCTGCATCGAGCGCAAGAAGACGATGCTGCGCAAGACCAACTTCGACGAAGTGCCGATGAAGCCGCAGCGCGTGTACCAGTGCATGAACAACAACTTCGGCAACGACACCTGCTACGTGAGCACCATCGGCCTCTCGCAGATCGCGGCCGCGCAGTTCCTGCACGTGTACAACCCGCGCCACTGGATCAACTGCGGCCAGGCCGGCCCGCTGGGCTGGACCATTCCCGCGGCCCTGGGCGTGCGCGCCGCAGACCCTGCGCGCAAGATCGTCGCGCTCTCTGGCGACTACGACTTCCAGTTCATGATCGAGGAGCTGGCCGTGGGCGCGCAGTTCAAGCTGCCGTACATCCACATCGTGGTCAACAACTCCTACCTCGGCCTGATCCGCCAGGCGCAGCGCGGCTTCGAGATGGACTACTGCGTGCAGCTCGCGTTCGACAACATCAACGCGGCACCCGACGCAGGCATCGAGAGCAGCTACGGCGTGGACCACATGAAGGTGGTCGAGGGCCTGGGCTGCAAGGCACTGCGCGTCAACCGCCAGGAAGAGATCGCACCGGCCATCCGCCGCGCCGAGGCCCTGATGGCCGAGTTCAGCGTGCCGGTGGTGATCGAGGTGATGCTGGAGCGCGTGACCAACATCGCGATGGGCACCGAGATCGACAACATCACCGAGTTCGAGCCGCTGGCCGAGACGCCGGCCGACGCGCCCACGGCCGTGGCAGCCCTGCTCGACTGAGAAGAAAGAAGAGAAAAGACATGCCCAAGTTCGCAGCCAACCTCACGATGCTCTTCACCGAGCTGCCCTTCATGCAACGCTTCGAGGCCGCCGCCAAGGCCGGCTTCGAGGCTGTGGAATACCTCTTCCCCTACCCCTTCGAGAAGAAGGAGCTCGCTGCCGCGCTGCGCGCCAACGGCCTGCAGCAGGTGCTGCACAACCTGCCGGCCGGCGACTGGGACAAGGGCGAGCGCGGCATCGCCTGCCATCCCGACCGCACCGGCGAGTTCGCCGAAGGCATCGGCATGGCGATCGACTATGCAACGGCTCTGGGCTGCCCGCAGGTCAACTGCCTCGTGGGCAAGGTGCCCGCGGGCGTCGACAGGGATGCGGCTCAGAAGACCGTGGTCGCCAACCTGCGCCTGGCCGCGCGCGAACTGGAGGCCGCGGGCCTGCGCCTGCTGATCGAGCCCATCAACACCTTCGACATCCCGGGCTTCTTCCTCACGCGCACGGACCAGGCGCTGGCGCTGATCGACGAGGTCGGCTCGTCCAACCTGCGCGTGCAGTACGACATCTATCACGCGCAGCGCATGGAAGGCGAGCTGGCCAACACGCTCACGAAGCACTTCGCGCAGATCGGCCACATCCAGCTGGCCGACAACCCGGGGCGCGGCGAGCCGGGCACGGGCGAGATCAACTACCCCTGGCTCTTCAGGCACATCGACTCGCTGGGCTACGACGGCTGGATCGGCTGCGAGTACAAGCCCCGCGCCACGACAGCCGAAGGCCTCGGATGGAGACCATAGGCCAGCCCCCGGGCTTGCCCACTTCGTGCGGCCGATCCCCCTTGCAGGGGGCACCGCCTGCGGCCCGGCAAAGCCGGTTCCGCGGCGCCCGCCGGCAACGCACGGCCAACTCATCGATAACAAGGAACTTCTCATGACAACCCAACAAAAGATCGGATTCATCGGCCTCGGCATCATGGGCGCGCCCATGGCGGGCCACCTGCTCGAAGCGGGCCACCAGCTCTTCGTGAACACGCACGGCAACACGCCCGAGCCCTTCTTGTCGAAGGCCACCATCTGCGCCTCGGCGGCGGAAGTGACGCGCCAGTCCGACGTGGTCTTCATCATGGTGCCGGACACGCCCGACGTGGAGAAGGTGCTCTTCGGCGCACCCGGTGCCGAAGGCGTGGCATCGGGCCTGAAGGGCTCCAGCGGCAAGATCGTGGTCGACTGCAGTTCCATCGACCCGATCGCCACCAAGGACTTCGCGCGCCGCATCACCGCGCTGGGCGCCGGCTACATCGACGCGCCGGTCTCCGGCGGCGAGGTGGGTGCCAAGGCCGCGAGCCTCACGATCATGTGCGGCGGCGACGAAGGCACCTTCGAGCGCGTGAAGCCGCTGCTCGACAGGATGGGCAAGAACGTCACGCTCGTGGGCGGCGCCGGCGACGGCCAGGTCTGCAAGGTGGCCAACCAGATCATCGTGGCGCTGAACATCGCGGCCGTGGGCGAGGCGCTGGTGTTCGCATCGAAGGCCGGCGCCGATCCGGCCAAGGTGCGCCAGGCGCTGATGGGCGGCTTCGCGAGTTCGCGCATCCTCGAAGTGCACGGCGAGCGGATGATCAAGCGCACCTTCGCGCCGGGCTTCCGCATCGGGCTGCACCAGAAGGACCTGAACCTCGCGATGCAGAGCGCCCGCTCATTGGGCGTCTCGCTGCCGCAGACGGCCGGTGCGGCGCAGCTCATGAACGCCTGCGCGGCACTGGGCTACGGCCAGCTCGACCACTCGGCGCTGGTCCGCGCGCTGGAGGCGCTGGCGCAGCACACCGTGGCGCCTGATTGAGGTTCGTCGAAGGCGGATTTCCGGACGCTGAGGGCGCGCAGGTTCCGCGTAGGACGCGAAAGAAGGGCCAGGAGATTCCTACTGGCCCTTCTCTTGCGCTCTGCGCGAAATCTCCGCGCCTTCCGCGTACTCTGCGTCCGACTTCTCGTTCCCGCCCCTGCGCCCCCGCTTCACTGCGCAGACTCGAGCGATTCCTTCAGGTTGCGACGGCGCCAGGCCCAGGTCTTCACGGCCTGCGGCAGGATGCCCAGGCACGAGGCGTAGTAGGTCACCTTGAAGCCCCAGAAGCGCGGACCGATGGGCGTGTTGCGGAACAGGTCGCCGGCCAGGATGGACAGCAGCGCCTCCTGCATGCGCCAGATGTTGCGCGGCGCCATGAACAGGCGCCGGATGGCCGGCGAGGTGATGCGGTAGATGAACCACGAGAACATCTTCGGCCCGTGCTTCATCACCTTCTCGTAGTGGCGGAAGGCCTTCTCGGCTTCCTTCGCCTCGCCCTTGAGCCAGAAGTCGGCCGCGGTGGCGGCCTCGAAGCCGCTGTTCATCGCCAGGTACACGCCAGAGGAGAACATCGGGTCGACGAAGGCGTAGGCGTCGCCCACCATCATGAAGCGGTCGCCGCGGCAGAACTTGGAGTCGTAGGCGTAGTTGCCGGTGGAGGTGGCGCCCTCCATCAGCGTGGCGTTCTTCAGCCGCGCGGCCAGCTTGGGCGCGAGCGCGATGGTCTCCATGAGGAACTCCTCCAGAGAACCCTTGCGACGCTTGAAGTAGGCCGGGGACGCCACCGCGCCGACGCTCACCGTGCCGTCCTTCAGCGGGATGTACCAGAACCAGCCGTGGTCGAACCAGAACAGCGTGATGTTGCCCTCGAAGCGGCCCGGCTTGCGCTCGGCGTTGGCGAAGTGGCCGAACAGCGCCGCGCTGGCGTGCTTGCGGTTGCGGCGCTTGGCGTCGAACTGGTTCGACAGCAGGGTGTCGCGCCCGCTGGCGTCGATCACGAAGCGCGGACGCCAGATGGTCTCGGTGCCGTCGTCGCCCTTGACCTTCACCGCCGGACGGTTGTCGGGCGTGCCCTTGCCGGCGTCCATGTCCACGCCGGTGACGCGCTGCCCCTCGAAGGTGCGCGCGCCGCGCTTGCCGGCATGGCGGAAGAGCAGTTCGTCGAATTCGGAGCGGCGCACGTGCACCGCGTAGGGAAAGCTCTTGTCCATCGCCTCGGCGAAGTGGAACTGGCTGGAGTGGTCGTGCCAGGGCGAGACGAACTCGGCCCCGTGCTTGCGGATGCCGATGGCCTCGACCTCGGTGCGCACGCCCAGTCGGTCGAACAGCGGCATGTTCATCGGCAGCAGCGATTCCCCGATGTGGAAGCGCGGGTGCTGCGCCTTCTCGATCAGCACCACGTCGTGCCCCTTGTCCGCGAGCAGCGCGGCCACCGTGGAGCCCGAGGGGCCGCCTCCGATGACGACGACGTCGGGTTCGTTGCTGTTGAAAGGTCCGGATGCCATGCGTGTTGCCCCTCTTTTCGCGGTGTTGTCGTTGTCGGCGCTACCCCGGCGGGATTCCGGCTGGACGGCCGGCCTGTTAACCAGTTGGTAACGAACGGCAGTTTAGCGAACCCGCCAGCCCGCTCCCATCCGCCCGAACCCCGCCATATCCGCCAGAAGCTATGGATTCAGGCGATTTCGGCATTTCCCCAGTAAGAAGAGGCCCCGCTTTTGCGGTAGCCTCATTGCCCGTCAGAAACAAGGAGACCTTCATGGCTGCACCCCTTTCCCCCGCAGAAGAAGCACTTCGCGAGGCAGCGCGCGAATACCACCGATCGCCCGTCAAGGGCAAGATCTCGATCACCCCGACCAAGCCCCTGCTGAACCAGCGCGACCTGTCGCTGGCCTACTCGCCCGGCGTGGCCTATCCCTGTCTCGACATCGCCGCCGATCCGGCGACGGCCTCCGAATACACCGCCCGCGGCAACCTCGTGGGCGTCGTCACCAACGGCACCGCCGTGCTCGGCCTGGGCGACATCGGCCCGCTGGCCGCCAAGCCGGTGATGGAAGGCAAGGGCTGCCTGTTCAAGAAATTCGCCGGCATCGACGTGTTCGACATCGAGCTGGCAGAGCGCGACCCCGACAAGCTGGTCGACATCATCGCGGCGCTGGAGCCCACGCTGGGCGGCATCAACCTCGAGGACATCAAGGCGCCCGAGTGCTTCTACATCGAGAAGAAGCTGCGCGAGCGCATGAACATCCCCGTGTTCCACGACGACCAGCACGGCACGGCCATCATCTCGGCCGCCGCGCTCATCAACGGCCTGGAGCTGGTGGGCAAGAAGATCGAGGAAGTGAAGATCGCCGTCTCGGGCGCGGGCGCCGCAGCCATCGCCTGCCTCGACGTGATGGTCGGCCTGGGCGCCAAGCCCGCCAACATCCACGCATGCGACTCCAAGGGCCTGATCTACATGGGCCGCGCGGGCGGTTTCGACGAATCCAAGGCACGCTACGCCCAGAAAGACACCGGCGCCCGCACCCTGGCCGACGTGGTGAAGGACGCCGATGTGTTCCTGGGCTGCTCGGCCCCGGGCGTGATGACCGCCGAGATGGTCAAGACCATGGCCGCCCAGCCCATCATCCTGGCGCTGGCCAACCCCGAGCCCGAGATCCGCCCCGAACTGGCCAAGGCCGTGCGGCCCGACTGCATCATCGCCACCGGCCGTTCGGACTACCCGAACCAGGTCAACAACGTCCTGTGCTTCCCGTACATCTTCCGCGGCGCGCTCGACTGCGGCGCGAGCAAGATCACGGAAGAGATGAAGCTGGCCTGCGTGCGCGAGATCGCCGAGCTCACCAAGGCCGACATCAGCGAGGAGGTTGCCACCGCCTACGCCGGCCAGGAGCTGGCCTTCGGCCCCGACTACATCATTCCCAAGCCCTTCGACTCGCGCCTGATCCTGCGCATCGCGCCGGCCGTGGCCAAGGCGGCCGCAGCCTCGGGCGTGGCCACGCGCCCGATCGAGGACATGGACGCCTACCGCCAGCACCTGACGCGCTTCGTCTACCAGACCGGCATGTTCATGCGCCCGGTGTTCAGCGCCGCCAAGATCGCCACCGCCAAGCGCGTGGCGTACGCCGAGGGCGAGGACGAGCGCGTGCTGCGCGCCGCCCAATGGGCAGTCGACGAAGGCCTGGCCAAGCCGATCCTGGTGGGCCGCCCCGCCGTGATCGAGGCGCGCATCAAGAAGGCAGGCCTGCACATCCGCGCAGGCGTCGACTTCGAGATCGTCAACCCCGAGGACGATCCGCGCTTCCGCACCTACTGGGAGAGCTTCCACAAGATCATGGGCCGCCGCGGCGTGACGCCGGAGGCCGCCAAGACCATGGTGCGCCGCTCGAACACCACCATCGCCGCGCTCATGATGCACCTGGGCGACGCCGACGCCATGATCTGCGGCCTGGTTGGACGCTTCGACGTGCACCTGGAGCACATCCGCAACCTGATCGGCCTGAAGCGCGGCGCGCCGGGCTTCGCGACGCTGAACGCCCTCACGCTCGACAAGCGCACGGTGTTCATCACCGACACCAACGTCAACGAAGACCCCAGCGCCGAGCTGCTCGCCAGCATCGCGATGATGGCCGCCGAGGAAGTGCGCCGCTTCGGCCTGCCGCCGAAGGTGGCCTTCCTGTCGCACTCGAACTACGGCACGTCGAGCCGCTCGTCGGCCCGCAAGATGCGGCTGGCGCGCGACCTGTTCGCGCAGATGGCGCCCGACATCGAATGCGACGGCGAGATGCACGGCGACGCGGCGCTGTCGGAGGAAATCCGCCGCACCGCCCTGCCCGAGACCACGCTCAGCGGCGAGGCCAACCTGCTCGTGTGCCCCAACCTCGACTCGGCCCACATCCTCTACAACGTGCTGAAGATGACCGGCGCCAACGGCATCACGGTCGGCCCGGTGCTGCTGGGCGCCGCGAGCTCGGCCCATGTGCTCACGCCTTCGTCGACGGTGCGCCGCATCATCAACATGACGGCGCTGGCGGTGGCGAAGGTGACGGTCGACAAGTAAGACCGTTCAGGCGTGGAACGGTGACGCGACCGGCACATCGGCCGGGTCGAACACCTTCCACGCCAGCAGTTCCTCTTCCTCCGGCGGCGGCTCGCAGCCGCCGACGCGGCTGGGCTTCCAGCCGAAGCGCTGCCGCGTATCGGCCAGTGCCTCGGCGCGCTTGAAGGCGGCCAGCGCCGAATCGATGACCGGGACGCCCAGCACGTCCTGCAGCTGGCGATAGAACCCGAACTCCAGGGTGCAGCCGAGGATCAGCGCCTCGGCGCCGTCCTCCTCGATCGCGCGGCGGCCCTGCTCGACCATGCGGCGCGCGGTTTCCTCGCGGTCACGCTGGAAGTCCTCCACCCCGAGCTGCAGCGCGCGGCACGAGGCCAGCAGGTGGCCGTGCCCGTACTCGCGCACGCGCGACTCGATGCGCGGCACCCACTTGCGGCGCCCGACGATGACCGACACCTTCTGCGCCAGGTTCGCCGCCACCTCGAACGAGGCCTGACAGGGCGCGACCACCACCGTCTCGCCCGAGATCTCGCGGGCCTCCACCAGCACCGGGTCGTAGAAGCAGCCGAGCACCACCGCGTCGAACTTCTTCACCGCTGCGTCTCGCACCGCGCGAACGATGTCGGCGCCCAGCAGCGCCTCGTAGCTCTGGTACTCGACGTGGTGGCGCATCGAGGCGTTGCGCAGCGAAACCACCTCCACCTCGGTGCCGGGGTTCTTCACCTCGGCGAATTCACGAGCGAAGCGCTCGTTGTAGGTGTCGTTGCCGACCGTTCGGATCCATCTCACGCGCAGCGTCATGGCGGCTCCTTGCGTGTGCTCAGGCCAGAGCTTCTTCGGCGGGCGCGAAGGCCTCGCCCAGCGACTTCTCGAGCGGGCGGTACAGCTCGGGCATGAACATCGTGCGCGACAGCAGCAGCCGCGCGCGCGGCGCGACCAGCACGCGCAGCCGCGCGCCCTGGCGCACGTGGGCCGACACCACCGGCTTGCCGTCGTCCGAGAAGGTCATCACGAGATCGGGAAAGCGCGCGATGCGCTTTCCTTCCTGCTCCAGCAGCATGTATTCGTTGATGAAGCGCAGCGTGGTGCGCGCGGCGTCGTCGAGCTCGACGATGCCCACGTCCAGCCCCTCCTGCTGTTCGCAGCGGTAGGTGCGCACCTCGCCCTCGGCCACGATGCGGCCCTCAAGCGAACGGGCGACTGCATCCACGCCGCCATCGAGGTAGGTCTGGCCCAGCGCGATGGCATGGCTGATGGCGCCCGGCGCCCCGTGCCGGCGCGCATAGCCGACGCTGACCGGATTGCGCGCCACCGCCACGAGGCCGCCCGCCTCGACGGAGGCGCGGCGCACCATGGCGGAGGTCTGCTCCAGGCGGCCCGACACGACGCCTTCGACATAGCGATGCGGCTCGCCGCCCGCGTAGGCCTGCACCGAAAGGTAGTCGGGCTCGGTATGCAGGCCCAGCGCGCCCATCACGCTCGACGGATGTGCGCGGCCGTTGCAGGCCAGGTCGATCACGGGCAATCCGCTCATGGCGGCATGGAACCAGCCGTTGACCGTGGTCTCGGCTCCGTTCTCGTTGGCATGCAGACCGACCAGCTTCTGGCCCGCCGGCAGTTCGCGGCGCAGCAATTCCAGCGTGCGCAGCAGGTGCGCCGGCTGCACATGCGGATCGGGCGCGGCCGGGGCACCGACCAGCGCCATGGTGGCGGTGAGCGCCGAGTCTTCGAACTCGTCGGCGCTCCAGAGCTGCGGCGTACCGACCTGCAGCGCGAGCTTCGCGGCGCGTTCGCCGGATTCGATCAGCCCGCCGCCGCCGCCGCCGAGGATGGCGCCGCCCCAGATGGCCGCGCGGACGTCGTCGCTTGTCAGATTGCGTTTCATGGATTCGTGGTTCCTGTGTGGTGAAGGGAAGAAGGGAGGAAAGAGAGAAGGCGCGACGCCGTCGCTACCTGCGCAGGCTCTTCACCGCGCCGGAGAAGAAGCTGTAGAGCGCGTCACCCGCGATGACGCCGCCCGCGAACACTTCGAGCCGCTCGCGCGCCGAAGCACCGAGAACGCGATGCACGACCAGCCGACAGGCGATGCCGGCAGCGACCATCCAGCCTGCCATCGGGCTCGCGATGAGCAGGCCCGTGGCGAACAGCACCCCGAGCTGCTGCCGCGCGCCGCCCAGGATCTGCAGCAGCGCGCCGGGCAGCGCCCACAGCGCAAGGTTGCGCGCCGTGTCGCCCGAGATGCCGGCCTTGATGGCCGCCACGTAGGCCGCGTTGATGGGTGCCGTCTGATGGTTGGCAAAGAACAGTCTGTAGCTGCAGGCCACGACCACGATGGCCACGGCGAAGCCCACCATGCCCGCGATCATCTGTTCGCGCCGGCCGGCCATCTCGAAGGGCGTGCCCGATGTCTCGCCGCGCAGCAGGTGCCCGGCCTTGAGGTCGTAGCCCATGTCGGCGAAGGCCGGCCCGGTGGCCGCCGAGAAGCCAGCCAGCACCACCAGTGCCTCGGGCGGAAAGCCGATGAGGATGCCGATCAGCAGCGAGATCAGCGCCACCGCGAAAGCCGGGAACCAGCCCGAGTGCATGGCCGCGATGCCCACGATCAGCTCGTGCACGAAAGCCGCGAAGGTGCCGTAGACGACGAAGCACACGAGCATGCCCGGTGACATGCCGGTGTACACGCCCGTGCCCGCGGCCAGCAGCACCATGATGGCGAGATAGCCGGCGCCGCCCAGGCGCAGCGAGCGGCCGAGCGTGCTGGCGCCGCGCACGTCTTCTTCCTTCTGCGCGGCGGAAGCGCCGGACGGGGCGCGGCGCCTGCCGAGCACCACGCGACCCACCTGCGCCAGCGCCACGATGCCGGCGCCGATCATCATTCCGTGGGGCACGTAAAGCGCGCCGATATCCAGCCCGAAGAGCGGCATCGAGTAGCCGCGCACCAGCAGCCCGATGCCGAAGGCGATCATCGCGCCGAGCCCGCCGATCAGCGCCACGCCGAATGCCGACATCGGCAGCTTGAACACCGCGCCCGCCACGCCGGTCGCCAGCCCGCCCAGCAGCAGCCAGGCCTGCTTGCCGCCGCCGTCGCCCGCCTTGATGGCCTCGGCGGCGGCGATGCCCAGCGGCCAGGGGTTCTTCGCCGGGAAAGCGGGCGTGTCGAACATGCGATAGAGCAACCATGCATCGAGCAGCATCGCCAGGCTCACGCCGACGAGCATCGGCACCACCATGTCGGGCAGCCCGAACAGGAAAGGGATGCCGATCGGCAGGAACAGGCTGTTGGCGGCGCCGAAGGTGGCCGACGAGATGCTGGTCTGCGCGAGGTTCTGCGCATGCACCGAGCGAAAGCCCCGGAACACGGCCAGCGGCACACGCGCCAGCGTCATGGCTGCGAGCGCGCCGATCAGCGAGGTGCTCGGCGTGATGCCCAGGCTCGCCAGCATCTGGATGCCGACGATGGCGCCGAACACGCTCAGCACCACCGTGAGGATCAGGTTGGCCGGAGCCAGTGCCTTCGGGTGCAGCTGCGGTGACGAGTGGGCGGCTGCGCCCTCCTCCAGCGGCATCGCTGCGGTTGCGTCGTGGTTCATGGTTATTTCTTGAAGTTCCATTTTTTGGAACTTAGTCCAATAAAATTGAACTGAATGATAGAACCGGCCGGATCGCTGTCAAGGCTGGTTCACCCGAGCCGGCGGACGCGTTGCGCGCCGAACCTATGATTCCCACCCGCCAACCCATCTGAACTATGAGCACCCTTGCCAACGCCATGGACGTCCTGAAGCTGATCGCGCGGCTGCGCCGCGACATCACGGTGACGGATGTGGTGACGGAACTGGGACTGCCGAAGAGCTCGGCCTCGCGCACCCTCAGCATGATGGCGAGCTACGGCTTTCTGGACCGCGATGCGGCCACGCGCGCCTACCGGCCGGGCGGCGTGATCATGGAGGCCTCGTACCACTTCCGCGCCTCGCGCAACGCCGCCTCGCTGGTGGAGGATGCACTCGATTCGCTGGTGGCCGAGACCCGCTTCACCGGCTACATCAACGTGCTCGACGGCACCGACACGCTGGTGATCCAGATGCGCGCGGGCGCAGGCGCGCTGCAGATCTACACGCCGCCTGGCAGCCGCGCACCTGCCTACTCGAGCGCCATGGGCCGCGCCCTTCTGGCGCGCATGAGCGACGCCGAAGTGACGGCGCTGCTCGGCGGCCGGCTCGACCAGGGACGCGGCGACGCGCCGCGCACGCGCAAGGACCTGCTCGCGCGCCTCGCCGTCATCCGCGAAACCGGCTGGGCCCTCTCGCGCGGCGAGTACGTGACCAACGTGGCGGGCATCTCTGCCGCCGTGTTCGACCCGGCCACGCGGCAGGCCTACGCCTTCGGCATCGCGCTGCCCTCGGAGCTGCTGACGGACGCGCTGGTCGAGCGCTTCGGCACCGTCGTGCGCGACGCCGCCGCGAGTGTCGGCAAGCGTGTCGGCGATCCGTACTGGCTCGCATTCGGTGCAAGCGTCCCCTGAAAGCGAAGGGATTTCCCTCTGACGGTGCGAAATTCAGGCGCGACGCACCAGCTTGATCCACAGGAAGGGTTCGCACCAATCACGTGCGGGCACCGTTTTTGCTTGAATGCAGAAGCATTCAATCCCCTTTCATCCAACGGATCGATCTCCGCATGAACAAGCGCCAACTGCTCCAGTCCTTCCTCGCCGCCTCGGCCATCAGCTTCGGCCTTGCACCGGCCTTTGCACAGAGCCCGACGCCGATCAAGTTCCAGCTCGACTGGCGCTTCGAGGGACCGGCGGCGCTGTTCCTGCATCCCGCCGCCAAGGGCTACTTCAAGGCCGCGGGCCTCGACGTGACCATCGACGCGGGCAACGGCTCGGGCGGCACGGTCACGCGCGTGGCCTCGGGCGCCTACGACATGGGCTTCGCCGACCTCGCGGCGCTGATGGAGTTCCACGCCAACAACCCCGACAGCCCCAACAAGCCGGTCGCGGTGATGATGGTCTACAACAACACGCCGGCCTCGGTCATGACGCTCAAGAAGAGCGGCATCACCAAGCCTTCCGACCTCACCGGCAAGAAGCTCGGCGCGCCGGTGTTCGACGCGGGCCGCCGCGCCTTCCCGATCTTCGCCAAGGCCAACAACATCGGCGCCGTCAACTGGACCGCCATGGACCCGACGCTGCGCGAGACCATGCTGATGCGCGGCGACATCGACGCCATCACCGGCTTCACCTTCACCTCGCTGCTCAACCTTGAAGCACGCGGCGCCAAGACGGCCGACGTGGTGATCCTCCCCTACCCCGACTACGGCGTGAAGCTGTACGGCAACGTCATCATCGCCTCGCCCAAGCTCATCAAGGAGAACCCCGAGGCGGTGAAGAAATTCCTCTCGGCCTTCGCCAAGGGCGCGAAGGAAGTCATCGCCAACCCCGCGGTGGCCATCGAATCGGTGAAGGCGCGCGACGGCATCATCGACAGCAAGCTCGAGACGCGCCGCCTGCAGCTGGCCATCGACACCGTCATCAACAGCGCCGACGCGCGCGCCGAGGGTTTCGGCGCGGTCAACGCGGGCCGCATGTCGCTGATGGCCTCGCAGGTGTCGGACGCCTTCAACACCAAGACGCGCGTGAGCCCCGACGCGGTGTGGACCGCCGCGCTGCTGCCGCCCGCGGCCGAACTGAACATCCTGAAGAAGTGATGGCAGCCGCATCGCAGGACGCGGCCGCAGCTCCCTTCGTCGCACCCTTCGTCGACTTCCAGGACGTCTGGCTCGCCTACAACGAGGAGCTGCTGCGCGCCAACCACTTCGCGGTCGAGGCCATCGACCTCAAGGTGAAGCGCGGCGAATTCATCGCCATCGTCGGGCCTTCGGGCTGCGGCAAGTCGACCTTCATGAAGCTCACCACCGGGCTGAAGATGCCTTCGATGGGCAAGATCCGCATCGATGGCCAGCCGGTGACGGGGCCGCTGAAGATCTCGGGCATGGCCTTCCAGGCGCCCTCGCTGCTGCCGTGGCGCACCACGGTCGACAACGTGCTGCTGCCGCTGGAGATCGTCGAGCCCTACCGTTCCAGCTTCAAGGCCAGGCGCAAGGAATACGAGGAGCGCGCCCGCCGCCTGCTGCAGAAGGTGGGCCTGGGCGGCTACGAGGACAAGTTCCCGTGGCAGCTCTCGGGCGGCATGCAGCAGCGCGCGAGCATCTGCCGCGCGCTCATCCACGAGCCCAAGATGCTGCTGCTCGACGAGCCCTTCGGCGCGCTCGACGCCTTCACGCGCGAGGAGCTGTGGTGCATCCTGCGCGACCTCTGGACCGAGCAGCAGTTCAACGTGATCCTGGTCACGCACGACCTGCGCGAATCGGTGTTCCTGGCCGACACGGTGTACGTGATGAGCAAGAGCCCGGGTCGCTTCGTGGTCAAGCGCGAGATCGACCTGCCGCGCCCGCGCGAGCTCGAACTCACCTACACGAAGGAGTTCACCGACATCGTGCTGGAGCTGCGCGGGCACATCGGCGCGATCCGGAACACCGGCGCGAGCGCCGCCCAGTCGGCCGCGGCTGTTTCCCACTGAGGGCGCACGGGACCACATGAGAAACACCAAGCAAATCGAACGCTGGTCGCCCTGGCTGCTGCTCGTGGCGGTGATCCTGCTGTGGCAGATCATCTGCTCGGCCTTCGAGGTCTCGGACTTCATCTTCCCGAGCCCGTGGCGCATCTGGAACCAGTTCTGGGAGTTCAAGGAAGTCATCGCCGGCCACGCGTGGCGCACCTTCTGGGTCACCATGGCGGGCTTCGGCCTCGCGATCGTGGTGGGTGTGCTGCTGGGCTTCGTGATCGGCAGCTCGCGCATCGCGTACGCGGCGATCTACCCGCTGATGACGGCCTTCAACGCGCTGCCCAAGGCGGCCTTCGTGCCGATCCTGGTCGTCTGGTTCGGCATCGGCATCGGGCCGGCGATCCTCACGGCCTTCCTGATCAGCTTCTTCCCGATCATGGTCAACATCGCGACCGGCCTCGCCACGCTCGAGCCCGAGCTCGAAGACGTGCTGCGCGTGCTCGGCGCGAAGCGCTGGGACGTGCTCATGAAGATCGGCCTGCCGCGCTCCATGCCCTACTTCTTCGGCTCGCTGAAGGTGGCGATCACGCTGGCCTTCGTGGGCACCACCGTCAGCGAGATGACGGCGGCCAACGAGGGCATCGGCTACCTGCTGATCTCGGCCGGCTCGGCCATGCAGATGGGCCTGGCCTTCGCGGGCCTGATGGTGGTGGGCGCGATGGCGATGCTGATGTATGAACTTTTCAGCGTGGTCGAGAAGCACACCACGGGGTGGGCGCACCGCGGGTCGCAGAACCAGTGAGCGGCGGGCGGCCCCGTGCCGCCGCGCCTTCAGTATGCCGGCCGCGCCGAGTGTGCCGCCTGCGCGCCGTCGCGGAAACGCGCCGCCGCCGCTTCGGCGCCGCGCGCCAGGATCTGCAGGTCCATAGCCACCGCCACGAAGAGCGCGCCCAGGTCCAGGCACTCGCGCGCCCGCGCGTCGTCGAGCATCAGGATGCCGGGCGCCTTGCCGGCGGCACGGATGCGGCGGATCGCATCGTCGATGGCGCACTTCACCGTCGGATGGCCGGGGTCGCCTGGGTAGCCCAGGCTCGCCGACAGGTCGGCCGGCCCGATGAAGACGCCGTCGATGCCCTCGACCTCGAGGATCGCGTCCAACTGATCGAGCGCCTCGCCGGTTTCCACCTGCACCAGCACGCAGAGTTCGTCCTGCGCGGACTTCACATAGTCGCCGATGCGTCCGAAGTTCGACGCCCGCGTCGAGCCGCCCATGCCGCGCACGCCGCCCGGGGCATAGCGCGTGGCGCGCACCGCCGAGCGCGCCTGCTCCGCGTCCTGCACGAAGGGCAGCAGCAGGCTCTGCGCGCCGATGTCGAGGTAGCGCTTGATGAGCACGGTGTCGTTCCAGTCGGGCCGCACCACCGCCGACGTGCGTCGCGCGGCGTCGGCCGGCACCGCGGCGCTCATCGCCTGCAGCTGGTGCAGCATGTGGGGCACGTCGGTGGGCGTGTGCTCGGTGTCGAGCAGCACCCAGTCGAAGCCCGCGCCCGCGACGATCTCCGACACGTACGGGTCGGGCAGCGTGGACCACAGCCCGATCTGCGGCACGCCGGCCGCGAGCGCGCGCTTGAAGTGATTGGGAAGCACCGGCATGGCGTTCATCCGAAGTGGCACGACACGGTGCCGAATTCGCCATAGTCGGCCACCACCGTATCGCCCTTGCCGACCTCGATCGGCCGGATGAAAGAGCCCGCCAGGATCACCTGGCCCGCTTCCAGCGACACGCCGAAGCGATGCAGCCGATTGGCCAGCCACGCGACGCCGTGGGCCGGATGGTTGAGCACGCCGGCGGCCAGGCCGGTCTCCTCCACCTCGCCATTGCGGCTCACGATGGCGCCGATGCGCCGCATGTCGGCATCGACCAGCGCGGGCTTGAACGGCCGCCCGCCCAGCACCAGCGCAGCATTGGCGGCGTTGTCGGAAATGGTGTCGAGCACGTTGCGCGTGCGCCCGGTGTCGGGGTCGACGCGCTGGATGCGCGCATCGAGGATCTCCAGAGCGGGCGTCACGTAGGCCGTGGCGTCGAGCACGTCGAAGAGCGTGCAGTCGGGCCCCGTCAGCGGGCGCGCCAGCACGAAGGCCAGCTCGGCCTCGATCTTCAGCTGCAGGAAGCGCTCGGTCGGGATCACCGCGCCGTCGCGGTAGAACATGTCGTCGAGCAGCGCGCCGTAGTCGGGCTCGGCGATGTTCACCGCGCGCTGCATGGCCTTGGAGGTGAGTCCGATCTTGTGGCCCTTGAGCGTGCGGCCATTGCGCAGCTTGAGCTGCATCCATGCGTGCTGGATGGCGTAGGCGTCGTCGATGGTCATGTCCGGATGGTCGAGCGAGAACTGGCGGCAAGCCCGGCGCGAGAGTTGTGCCTGCTCCAGCCGCTCGGCGGCCTGAGACAGGGTGGTGGCATCGAGGCTCATTGCACCGCCTCCTCTGCACGCACCACGTTGCGCAGCACGCCCACGCCGCTGACTTCGACCTCGACCACGTCGCCCGGCTTGAGGAACCGGGGTGGGTCGAAGCGGATGCCCGCGCCGGTCGGCGTGCCGGTGGCGATGATGTCGCCGGGCTCCAGGGTGGTGAAGGTCGACAGGTAGTGCACCAGGTAGGCGAAGTCGAACATCAGGTTCTCGGTGGTGTCGTCCTGGCGCTGCTCGCCGTTGACGCGTGTGCTCACGCGCAGCGCGCCGAAGCCCTGCGGGAATTCGTCGGCGGTGACGATCCAGGGGCCGATGCTGCCGGAGGCGTTGAAGTTCTTGCCTTGCGTCACGTTGAACTTGGCGTGGTGCACCCAGTCGCGGATGGTGCCTTCGTTCATGCAGGTCACACCGGCGATGCAGGCGAGAGCCTCGTCGCCGTTCACGCGGCGCGCGCGGCGGCCGATGACGATGGCGATCTCGCCCTCGTAGTCGAGCTGCGTCGATTCGAGCGGCTGCAGCAGCGGCTCGCCGTGGCCCGCGAAGGATTCGGCCACGCGCATGAAGATGCTGGGGTACTTCGGCAAGTCGCTGCCGTCCTTGTATTCGGCGTTGCGGTGCGCGTAGTTCACGCCGATGCAGAACACACGGCGCGGCCGGGCGATGGGCAGTTCGAAGCGCACGTCGGCCAGCGCGTGGTCGGCCACGGCTCCTTCGGCCGCGGCGCGGGCCTGGGCCAGCGCGGCTTCGCCGCCGGCCAGCAGCGCGGATACCGACGCGAAGGCCGGCAGGCGCCGGCCCAGGTCGATCACGCCGTCGCCGACGACGCAGCCCCAGCGGGAAGAGCCGCCGTGCAGATAGCTGATGAGTTTCATGCGGTCTCGAATCCGAAGAAGCGGGCGGGGTTGTCGACAAGAACCTTCTGCCGCGTGGCGGCGTCGGGCGTGAAGCGGTAGAGCAGCTCGAGCAGCGCGCCCTCGTTGGGCGGCTGCTTCATCGACACGGGGTGCGGCCAGTCGCTGCCCCAGACGCAGCGATCGGGCGCGGCCTCGATCAGGCGGCGCGCCAGCGGCACCACGTCGTCCCAGGGCGCGCCGGTCTTGGAGATCTTCTCGGACAACGACAGCATCACCCAGAAGTTGCCGCGCTCGAAAAGCTCGAGCATGCGCGCGAGGCTCGGGTCGCCGTCGCCGCGCGAAGGGTCGGCGCGGCCCATGTGGTCGAGCAGCACCGGCACGTCGAGCGCCTCGAAGGTCGCGAGCTGTGCCGCGATGCCGTCGGGCTCGGGCTGCACCTTGACATACCAGCCGAGCTCCTTGACTCGGGCGAAGGCACGCGCCTGCTCGGCCGCGCTCAGGCTGATGCCGAGGCCGCCGCGGGTGAAGCGCGCGCCGCGCACGCCGGCGTCGTGCAGCTTCTGCAGGTAGGCGTCGTCGCGCTCGGTCAGCACTGCCGCGTTGGCACAGCCCATGTAGCGGCGCGGGCCGCCGGCGTTGAGGCCCTCGAGCGCATCGAGCACCACCGTGTGGTCGGCGCCATAGGTGGTGGCCTGCACGATCACGCCACGTGTGATGCCGAGCGTGGCGTGCAGCCGCTGCGCCACCTGCCAGGTGGCGGTGGGCATTTCATAGGCGGCATTGGGCCGCACCGGATATTGCTCGCGCGAGCCGAAGACGTGGAACTGGCTGTCGCATGCCAGCGGCGGCGGCAGCGGCACGGGCGCGCGCGGATGGGGGTCGAAAGGAAGGTAGTCGGGCATGGTTCTTCGGGGCGTGGAAACAGGAGAGGCAGGCGCTCAGGCGATCCAGGCGGTGAAGCTGCATTCGATGAGCTTGCCCATGTCGAGCTCGGGCGCGACGATGGCGTGGCGCGCCGGCCGCGAGGCGGCATCGGGGAACATCTCGAGCCAGGGCACGTTGAGTGCGGGCCGCTGGCTGCGGTCCTTCATCCACACGGTGAGCTTGACGATGTCCTGCGTGCCGCCGCCGGCCGCCTCCACGATGCGGCGGACGTTGTCGAGCATGAAGCGGCACTGCGCCTCGATGGTCTCGGCGGGCTTGCCGGTGGCCGGGTCGTTGCCCTGGATGCTGCCGCTCTCGAGCAGCGGCCCCACGCGGCAGGCCGCGGGAATCGGGTTCTTGTGGCCGAAGCCGTCGACATACACGCTGGTGCGCGCGGCGGGGGCGGCGCGCCCGAGGGCGGCAATGGGTGAGTTGGGCGTGCTCATTCGGCGGAAATGTTGGATTGCTTGATGACCGGCATCCAGCGCGCGTCTTCCTTGGCCAGGAAGCGCGCGAACTGCTCGGGCGAACTGCCGCGAGCCTCGGAGCCCAGCGTCTGGAAGCGCGCGCGCACGGCCTCGTCGGCCAGGATCTTCTGCAGCGCGGCCGACAGCCGCGCGACGATCTCCTTCGGCGTGCCCTGCGGCGCGAGAACGCCGGTAAAAGTTTCGGTGCTGAAGTCCTTGAAGCCGGCCTCCTGCAGCGTCGGCACGTCGGGCAGCTGCGGCAGCCGCTTGGGCGACGTCACCGCGAGCGCGCGCGTGCGGCCCTGCTGGATGAACGGGCCGGCCACCGAGATCTGGTCGAAGTTGAACTGCACCTGCCCGCCCAGCAGGTCGGTGGTGGCGGGCGCATTGCCCTTGTAGTGCACGGTGGTCCAGTGCGCGCCGCTTTCGCGCTGCAGGTACTCGCTCACCAGATGGTTCTGCGTGCCGGCGCCGGGCGAAGCCATGGTCAGCGTGTTGCCGGGCTTCTTCCCTTCCGCGACCAGATCGGCCACCGTCTTGTAGGGGGTCGAGGGATGCACCTGCAGCACCAGCGGCGTGAACGACACAGAGCTGACCGGCGTGAAATCCTTCTTCCAGTCGTAGGCGTTGCGCTTGAAGATGGTCGGCGAGAACAGGATCGGGCCGTTCGCGCCCATGAAGAAGGTGTAGCCGTCGGGCGCGGACTTGGCCACGTACTCGGCGGCGATCATGCCGCCCGCACCCGGGCGGTTGTCCACGATGAAAGGCTGCTTGAGCGCAGCCTGCAGCTGCTCGCTGATGATGCGCGCGGCGCCATCGACGTTGCCTCCCGGCGGGTAGGGCAACACCAGCTTCACGGGTTTGTCGGGCCAGCCGGCCTGAGCCGATGCGATTGCGGGCGCGAAGGCCGCGCACACGGCCACGGCTGCGGTGGCGATGAGTTCTTTCAAGGTCTTGTCTCCTGCTTGCGTGCCGGCCCCGCAAGTGTGTTGCGCTGTGCACCGGCCACCCATGCACTCTAAGAATCCGGGTGCGGATGCTGCAACGCAATATGTCCTCGTTGTTCCATATGATGGACGTTTTCGAGAAGTCCGCGCCCGCCGGCTTCGACGCGCTGCGGACAATGCAGCCTCAGCCACCAAGGAAGGCCTCCCTCATGTTTCTCGATGCCGGCGACCTGTCGCCCGAAGCCACCTACCGCCTGATGAGCGGCATCGTCGTGCCGCGTCCCATCGCCTGGATCACCACGCTGTCGGACGCCGGCGTGGTCAACCTCGCACCGTTCTCATGCTTCACCTTCGTGTCGAACAAGCCGCCGATGCTGGGCGTGAACGTCGGCCGCAAGGCCGGCCGACGCAAGGACACCGGCGCCAACATCCACGCGCTGGGCGAGTTCGTGGTGAACATCGGAGACGCCTCGCAGATGGTCGCCATCCACGAGAGCAGCGCGGAGCACGCGCCCGACGTGAGCGAAACCGAACTGCTCGGCCTCGGCACGCTGCCGTGCACCACGGTGCGGGTGCCGCGCCTGGCCGATGCGCCCATCAGCATGGAATGCCGGCTGGAGCAGGTGATCTCCTTCGGCCGGACCGGCGCGGAGTTCATCGTCGGCGAGGTCACGGCCTTCCACATCCGCGACGGCCTGCTGCACGACGGCAAGGTCGACACCCGCGCCCTCGACCCGGTGTGCCGCATCGGCGGCCCGAACTACGCCACGCTGGGCGAGATCATCACGCTGCGCGGCATGCAGCAGACGCCCAAGGCGGTCATGGATGGCGGCACCGTCTAGCTTGATCGACGGCACCGACGCCGGCACGGCCGGCGCGCAGAGCGTGCGCCGCGCGCTCGCGGTGCTGCGCGTGCTGGCTACCGGCCAGGAGCGCGGCGTGCGCCTGACCGACGTGGTGGCGCACACCGGCCTCAACCGGCCGACAGTGCACCGCATCCTGCGCGTGCTGGTGGAAGAAGGCGCGGTCGAGCAGGACCCCGCCACGCGCCGCTACCTGGTCGGCGGCGAGGTCTCGCTGCTGGGGCTGGCGCGCTCGAGCCGCTTTCCCATCCGCGCGATCGCCGAGCCACACCTTCGCCACCTGAGCGAAAGCCTGGGCGACACGGCCTTCCTCACCATCCGCAACGGCACCGACTCGGTGTGCATCGACCGGCGGGCAGGCAGCTTTCCGGTGAAGGTGCTGTCGATCGAGATCGGCGCCCGGCGCCCGCTGGGCGTGGGTGTGAGTGGCCTCGTGCTGCTCGCGTCGCTGCCGCCCGCCGAGGCCGCCGAGGTGGTGGAACGCAACGTGCGGCGACTCGAAGCGCTGCGCATCGACCCCGCGGAACTGCTGGCGCGGGCCGTACGCGTGAGCCACGACGGTTATGCCTATGCGCCCGTGGGCGTGGTGCCCGGCTCGCGCGCTGTGGCGGTGCCTGTCCGCCTGGCCGACGGCCGCACCGTGGCCGGTCTGGCCATCGCGACCATCACCGAGCGCCTGCCCGATGCGCGGGTCGAGACCGTCGTGGCGCAGATGCATGAAAGAGCGCGGCTGATCGGAGCTCAGGCGGCGGAGCTCGCTCACCGCAAGTCGGCGCGGCGTGCCTCGGCTTCGGGCACGCCGTCGTCGAGCATCAGGGACGCTTCGTCGCGCCAGTAGTTCACCGCCGCCAGCCACCCCTCCCACACGCAGCCATTGCAGCCGCGGCCGCAGCAGGTGGTGGGCTCGGGCGGAGGTGGGCGCAGCCTGAGGCCTTGGGCGTCGAGCAGGGCCTGCACACGCACGATCAGCGCTTGCGCGCCGGCGAGGTTGGAGGGTTCCGGGAGCTGGTCGATGGGGTTCATGGTGCAGAGGTCGTCAGGCCAGCAGGTTCAGTTCGAGCCGCATCTTCGCCCCGCCCGACTCGCTCGACCCGATGGTGAGCTGGCCGCCATGCAGGCGCGCCACTTCGGCCACCAGATGCAGGCCCAGCCCAGCGCCGCGCCCGCGCGGCACCAGCCGGTGGAACGGTGCCACCACGCGCTCGCGGTCGGCCTCGGGAATGCCGGGGCCGGAGTCGAGCACCTCGAAGCCCGAAGGCTCCCACAGCCGCACCTGGATGTCGCAGCCCTGCCCGCCGTGCTCGATGGCGTTCTGGATCAGGTTGCTCAGCGCGCGCTCCAGCGAAGGCGCATCGCCGCGCACCCACAGCGGCTTGGGCGCCTCCACCGACAGCGTGCAGCGGTTCATGATGGCCAGCGGCGCGATGTCGCCTGCCACGCGTTCGCACAGCGCCTTCAGGTCGACCTGCTGCCGGTCGTGCACCGCGACGTGGTCCAGCCGCTGCAGGTCGAGCAGCTGCTCGGCCAGCGTGGCCAGGCGCGCCGAGGCCTGCATGAGCTTGACCTTGAGCGGCCCCTCCTGCAGGCCTTCGAGATGGATCTGCAGCGTGGTGATGGGCGTGCGCAGCTCGTGCGCGGCATCGGCCAGGAAGCGCTCCTGCCGGTCGTAGCCTTCGTTGAGCCGGTCGAAGGCGCGGTTCACCGCGTTGACCAGCGGACGGATCTCGCTGGCCACGTTGGCCAGCGGCAGCCGCGTGGTGCGCTCGTGCACGTCGATACTCTCGGCATGCTCGGCGGTGGCCACCACGCCCTTGAGGCCGCGCTTGACGACGAAAGGCGTGGCCAGGATCACGCCGAGGCAGGTCACCAGCGCCATCGGCGCCACCAGGAACAGGAAGGCGATGGCGGTGCCCTTGAGCGTGTTCTTCACGGTCAGCGGGCTGCCGGTCTGCGTCATCACGGCCACCATGCCCGCGCGCGTCTCCACGCGCTCGAAGCGGGCCTTGGGGCGCGTGTTGTCGCTCTCGGGGTCGACGGCCATGCGCTCCATGCCGTCGAGAGAATCGAAGAGCCTGGCGTAGATGGCCGGCACCTCGCCGTTGCGCACCTCGGAGCCCTTCGCGTCACGCGCGACGAACCAGAACGGCGGGTCGGCCTCGCGCAGGCGCTGCACTTCCGGCGTGGGCTCTATCGCCAGCTTGCCGTCGGGCGCATGCACCAGTGCGCGCTGGATGGCCTTGATGGTTTCCTGCCCGGTCTCGTCGACCACGCGCCCCAGCACCCAGGCGAGGCCCAGAAAACCGCCCATCACCAGCGCACCGACCACCACCTGCAGCAGGATCAGGCTCCAGATCAGTTGCCAGCGCAGCGAGAGCAGCGAGAGACGGCCCTGTTTCATGCGGTCGTCATGCTGCCGGACGCGCCGCGCAGATCAGGTAGCCCACGCCGCGGATGGCGTGGATCTCGACCTGCGCGCCGGCCTTGTCGAGCTTGGAGCGCAGCCGCGAGATGTGCGTGTCGAGCGCGTTCGACTGGATGTCGTCCGCGTGGCCGTAGACGCGGTCCTGCATGGCCTCGCGCAGCACGGTGCGGCCGCGATGCTCGAGCAATGTCTCCAGCACCAGCAGTTCGCGGCGCGGCAGCGTGAGGCACTCGTCGCCTACGTGGACCTGCCGCGTGTGATGGTCGAAGCGCAGCTGCCCCAGCGTCATGACGAGGTTCGCGCGCACCGCGGGACGCCGTGCCAGCGCGCGCACGCGTGCCATGAGCTCGTCCATGGAGAAGGGCTTGGCGAGATAGTCGTCCGCGCCGCCGTCCAGGCTCAGCACGCGCTCGGCCACGTCGGTCATCGCGGTGAGCACCAGCACCGCGGCGGGAATGTCGTTCTGGCGCAGGAAGGCCACCAGCGAAAGGCCGTCGCCGTCGGGCAGGCCACGGTCGAGCACGATCACGTCGTGCTGCGCCGACAGCGCCGCGTCCTCGGCCTCGCGCAGCGAGCCCGCCACGTCGACCACCGCCTGGTTCTGCCGCAACGCCGAGGCCAGGCCTTGCGCGAGGTCGACTTCGTCTTCGACGAGCAGGATTCTCATGGGGGTGCGGAGGAAAGCAAGGCCGGCCATTCTAGGAGAGGCCCCCTCGCGGGCGTCGCAATGTTCACGCAATGCAGTTGCATAAGCTGGGACGCCAATGAACTCCCGCACGGCGACTACCTCCCCCGCACCTTGCATTCCCTGGTATCAGGCTTTGGGCCGGCGCGTCGCCACGCTCTGGGTGGTCAAGATGATCGGCACCACCGTCGGCATCTCGGGCTTCTTCGCCATCTACTTCTGGGTGATGCACAACCCGTCTTCGGAGCCGACCGTGATGCCGCTCACGATGCTCGACCACTGGGTGGGCGTGAGCGACGACGCGATGCTGCTCTATGGCTCGCTGTGGTTCTACATCTCGCTCGCGCCGGCCCTCGCGAAGGACAAGGCGCAGCTGTGGACCTGCGCTCGCGATGCCGCGCTGATTGCAGGCGCAGGCCTCGCCGTGTTCTGGCTCTTCCCGACGACGGTGCCCGCGTTCGCGGTCGACTGGAGCCAGTACCCGTCGCTGCAGTTCCTGAAGACCGCCGACGCGGGCGGCAATGCCTTCCCCTCGCTGCACGTCGCGTTCGCCGTCTTCACCGCCGTGCTGATGGAGCGCCAGTTGCGCGAGGTGCGTGCCCCGGCATGGGTGCGCATGCTCAATCTGCTGTGGGCCTTCGGCATCGTCTATTCGACGCTGGCCACACGACAGCATGTGCTGATCGACGTGGCCGGCGGCACGCTGCTCGCGGCGCTCGTCTGCTGGGCCCGCAGCACGCGCGAACGGCTGGTGCTGGCCGGAGCCTGAGAGGCAGCGGGTCGAGTCAGGCGGCTTGCGCGCCCGCGGCAGCCACCTGGGCGTCCTGTGTCGACTGCATGCCCGACACGCCGATGGCGCCGACCAGGCGGCCCTCGTGCATCAACGGCAGGCCCCCCTCGAGCGGGCATGCGCCTTCGGTGGCCAGCAGGCGCAGGTTCAGGCCGCCCGCGGCCAGCGCCTCCTCGAACACGCGCGTCGGCCGCTTGAAGCGCACGGTGCTGCGCGCCTTGGCCTGCGCGATCTCGACGCTGCCGGTCTGCGCGTCATCCATCTTGTGCAGCACCACGAGGTTGGCCGCGCTGTCCATCACCGCGATGACCATCGGCCAGCCGTGGGCCCGGGCCTCGGCCTCGGCGGCGGCCGCCACGCGGCGCGCGACTTCGAGCGAGACGGGTGGCCCGTAGGCGATGACGGGTTGCTGCTGCGGGATCGACGGGGTGCTCATGGTGCGAATTCCTTGAAGTGATGAACGATGCACCGGACGATAGTGGCGGGCAGAATGCCTGCCCATTCCCCAGAAATTCGCATCCGTTGTGCATGAATCGCCAGCTCCCTGCCCCGGCGGGCTCGCTTCCCTCTCCTGGGACGACGTCCGCTTCTTCGTGGCCGTCGCGCGCGAGGGCAGTCTCTCGGGTGCGGCGCGGCAGCTGCGCGTGGAGCATTCCACGGTCGCAAGACGGGTGAGCGCGCTGGAGTCGCACATCGGCGTGCGTCTTTTCGACCGCCTGCCGCGAAGCTGGACGCTGACACCCGAAGGCGAGGCGCTGCTCGTGCCCGCCGAACGGATGGAGCAGGAGGTGCTGGCCTTCGCGCGCGCCGCCGCCGCGAACACCGCGAGCCAGGGAACGGTCCGCGTATCGGCGCCACCGGCCTTCGCGAGCCACTTCATCGTGCCGCTGTGGACTGCGAACGCACATCGATCGCCCGGTATCGAGCTGGACATCGTCGGCGAACTGCGCAGCGCCAACCTGCAAAGGCGCGACGCGGACATCGCCATCCGCTTCATGCGCCCCACCGAGCCGGGCCTTGCTGCCCGCAAGCTCGCCGAACTGGCCTTTCGCCTCTATGCCGCGCCGGCGTGGCTCGCACGCCCCCAAGACGACTGGCGATTTCTCGGCTACAGCGATCCGCCTGGCAACGTGCCGCACCAGCAGCTGCTTGCGGACATCGCCGGCGCACGCCCCTTCGTGCTGCGCAGCAACGACCTGGCTGCCTTGCACAACGCCTGCCGTGGAGGGCTGGGCCTCGCGATGCTGCCGGACTTCATGGCGCGCGGCGACGCCGCGCTCGTCGAAGTGCCCGGCGAAGGCCGGCCCGTGATGCGAGAGGTGTGGAGCGTGGTGCACCCCGACGTGAGGCGCTCGCCGCGCGTCAGGGCCGTGGCCGACGCGCTGGCGGAGATGGTCGGCGACAGCGCCGGGCGCCTGCGCTGAAGGCGGCGGCGTGGCGCGCCGCTCTTCGGGCGGCTACCAGAAGATCCAGAGCGCCAGGCCGCCGAAGATGGCCCACTTCACGAGGTAGTACACCCGCTTGTCCCAGGCCTTGAGGCGCTTGCCGACCACGCGGATCTGGTAGATGTACTTGAAGGCGCGGTTGATGCCGCCGGTCTTGTCGCCGGCATCGTTGGGCGATGCGGCCGCGGCCAGCAGGTTCTTCGCGAACCAGCGGTTCACAGCGCTGGCCCAGCGGTACTTCAGCGGGCGCTCGATGTCGCAGAACAGGATCACGCGGTCGTGGTCGGTCGTGTTCTCGGCGTAGTGGATGTAGGTTTCGTCGAACACCACGGCCTCGCCGTCGCGCCAGTGGTAGCGCTGGCCGTCCACGTCGATGTAGCAACCCTCGACGCCCGGCGTCCACAGGCCCAGGTGGTAGCGCAGCGAGCCGGCGAAGGGGTCGCGGTGGCGCACGAGGCGGCTGCCCGGCGGCAGCTCGGCGAACATCGCGGCCTTGATGGTGCCGATGCCCTTCAGCAGCTCGGTGGTGCGCGGGCACAGCACGGCGGCCGAGGGATGCGCATCGTCGTACCACTTCAGGTAGAAGCGCTTCCAGCCGCTCTTGAAGAAGGAGTTGAAGCCCACGTCGTTGAACTGGCTGGAGGCCTTGATGCTGCCGCCGTTGCGCATGGCCAGCGCTTCCTCGCGGATCACTTCCCAGTTTTCCTCGAGCACACGCATCTCGGGGAACTCGGCAGGCGACAGGTAGGGCGTGCTCGGTACCTTCGAGAAGAGGTACATGAAGACGTTCAGCGGCGCCAGGAAGGTCGAGTGATCCGAGAGCTGCCTGAAGAAACGGTGCCGAACCTGGCCGCGGAAATGAACGTAGAGCGCGCTGAGCGCGAAGATGGCAAGAATGACCCACTTCATGGGAAAGAGTCCTGTAAACAGCGCCGGATAGTGTAATTCGTAGCCCCGATCCGGACCTGACCAGGCCATTTCGCCCTTTGGCCGTGCGGCCGACGAGGTTTCCTCAGCTGCACAGCATCGGCTGCGGCACATCGGCCGCGGCCAGCGGCAGGCGCACGGTGGCCAGCAGGCCGCCGCTCGCGGTCGCGCCGAGCCTCACCTCCCCGCCATGCCGGTCGACCACGGACTTGACGATGGCCAGCCCCAGCCCGCTGCCGCTCTGGCTCTGGTCGGGGTTGCGGAAGAAGCGGTCGAACACCCGCTCGCGCAGCGCCGCCGGCACGCCTGGGCCCTGGTCCGCCACGGTCAGCACGGCGTGCGTGCCGTCGCGCGACAAGTGCACGGCCACCGTGCCGCCGGGCGGGCTGTACTTGATCGCGTTGTTGATGAGGTTGTCGATCATCGAGACCAGGCTCTCGCGCTCGCCGAGCACCGGCACGCGGTCCTCGCACTCGAGTTCCAGCTCTATACCGCGGGCACTGGCCAGGCTCTCGATCATGGCCAAGCGGTCCTGCACCAGTCCGTCGAGCGACAGCATGATGGGCAGCGCGCTGTCGGACACCGCGTCGCTGCGCATCAGCTGCAGCAGCTGCCCGACCAGCCGCGCCGCACGGTCGTTGCTGCGCAGCAGGTTGCCCATGAGCTCGCGCTGGCGCTCGTCGGTGCTCTGCTCCTTCAGCGCCTCCACGTTCACACGCATCGCGGCCAGCGGCGTGCGCAGCTCGTGCGCGGCATCGGCGATCAGGCTGCGCTCGCGCGAGGTGCTGTCGCGCACGCGCTGCAGCAGGCTGTTGATGCTCTGCACCAGCGGCTGCAGCTCCTTGTGCGGCGGCATGTACGACAGCGGCGTGAGGTCGGCCGGCCCGCGCTCGGCGGTCTCCTGGCTCACCCTCCGCCATGGCCGCAGCGCGAGACGCACCGAAAGCCAGGCCGGAAACACCAGGAACGGCAGGCTGATGACCAGCGGCAGCAGGTAGTAACCGCGGGACACCACCGTCACAGTGAGCCGCCAGACGCTGGGCTCGGCAAGCATGACGCGGATATCGCCTTCAGGCGAGGCCAGCGTGCGTGCGCGCCATTCGCGGCCTCCTGCCTTCACGGTTTCGATGCGATTCGGCTGGGTATTGAGGATGACGGGCGTACCGGCCGTCGAGCGATAGACCAGCCTGTCGGCCTGCCAGACCTGCAGGACCGGCGAACCGTCGGAGCTCCCGTCGCCGTCGCCGATGGCCTCCAGCAGCGCGGCATCGAAGGCCGCGATGGTCTCCTGCTGCTTGTCGGGCCGATCGGCCGTGTTCTTCGCGATGGCCATCACCGTCTGGAAGATCTTGTCGAACTTCAGCAGTTCGGGGTCTTCGTAGGAGTCATATAGCAGCAGCGCGATGGCCATGGTCCACAGCAGCGCGACCACGCCCATCTGCGCAAGCAGCAGGCGCCGCATCAGGGAAGGTTGTTTCCAGTTCTTCCAGCGCCGCGCCAGCGCCTCGATCATTTCTGCGTGCTCCGCGCGAGCGATTGCACGTCGATCACGTAGCCGATGCCGCGCACCGTGCGGATGTAGCCCTGGCCGATCTTCTTGCGCAGGTTGGAGATGTGCACCTCGAGCGAGTTGCTGCCGTTGGCCTGCCCGCCGGGCAGCACCTGCTCTTCCATCACGCGGCGCGTGACCACTCGGCCGGTGCGCTTGAGCAGGAGCGCGAGCAGGTCGAACTCGCAGCGCGAGAGCTCGACGGGCTCGCCGTCGACGATCACGCCGCGCGTGGGCTCGTGCAGCGCCAGGCCGCGCATGCGGATGGTCTCGTCGTTGAAGCCGTAGCTGCGGCGCGCGAGCGCACGCACACGCGACAGCAGTTCGGCCAGCGCGAAGGGCTTCACCAGGTAGTCGTCGGCCCCGTCGTCCAGGCTGCGCAGCCTGTCGTTGAGCGCATCGCGCGCGCTGAGCACCAGCACCGGCAGCATCTGGCGGTCGCGGCGCAGGCGGAACAGCAGGTCGAGCCCGTCGCCGTCGGGAAGGCCGAGATCGAGCAGCACCATGTCGAAGGTGCCGCCTTCGAGCGTGCGCAGAGCGTCCTCGAGCCTGCGCACCCACACCACGTCCATGCCTTGATTGGCCAGCGCGATGCGCACGCCGTTGCCGAGGTCAAGGTCGTCCTCAACAAGCAAGAGATTCATGAGCCTCCACGTGAACTGAACACTCCGTCCCCGGAATGTGGCGGAAGTATCTGCCAAGCGCCCAGGGCGCACTTCAGGAAATCTTCATGAACACCGAAGCAGGCCTTCAGGTGCGGCCGGGACACTGGCGCCATCCCTGCAAACGGAAACGGAACAACCCGGTGAATGGCCTGCCCTCGCTCGACGCACGTACTGCCCGAACCAATCACTACGGCCTGCGCCGACGCGACGTCCTCCATGCCATGGCACTGACCGGCGCCGCGGGCCTTGCAGCCTGCGGCGGCGGCAACCGTGGCGGCGTCCGGGCCGGCGAGGTAGGTGGGGCGGGCAACGGCGGCGGCAAGCCCATCGTCATCGATCGCCGGGTCAAGGTCTCTGCCTCGCCCGAGGTCTCGCTGCAGGTGCGCGACTGGCAGCCACCCGGGAGCACCGGCCCCGTCATCGTGCTGCTGGCCGGGCTGGGCGGCAACGCACGCTACTTCGACAGCCTCGCGCCCGCACTGGCGGCGAGATCACGCGTGATCGCCATCAGCCGGCGCGGCTACGGGCTTTCGGACAAGCCCCTGCCGGTGAAGACCGCCACGCAGTACTACGAGGTAGACACGCTGGTCGCGGACCTGAAGGCGGTGCTCGATGCGCTGGGCGTGCAGCGCGCGGTGCTGGCCGGTCATTCGATCGCGGGCAACGAGCTCACCAGATTCGCGGGCCTGCATCCGGAACGGACGCAGGGCCTCGTCTACCTGGACACCACCTTCGACTACACCGTCGAAGGCGACAGCGAAGGCGAGACCGTGCCGGACAACCGCCTGCTCCACGAACCCAGGCCGACGCCGGACGACGGCCGGTCCCTGCAGGCCGCCATCGCCTTCTTCCGGCGCAACTCGAAGAACTGGTGGCCTGCGCTGGAGGCGAACCTGCGCGACGCCATCGACATACGCACCGACGGGAGCGTGCGCCTCAATACCCCCGATGAAGTGGAGACCGCCGTGGATACAGCCGCACATTCGTTCTCACCCGACTACAAGGCCGTGCGCGCGCCATCGCTGGTCGTGACCGCCCTTCCCGCCGACAACCGCGACATGTTCCCGTGGCTGGAGCTGCCGCTCGACGCGAAGACACAGAAAGACGCTGCCGACTACCTGCGCATCTTCCGCCGCGTGGCCATCACGAATTCGAACCAGCTCGTGGCGGCGCTCGACACGCCGAACCGCCTGACCCTGGACCACGCCAGCCACGGCGACTTCCTCATGGAACGCGAAGCCGAGGTGCTTCGCGCCATCCAGTTCATGACATGGGCCTGAGCCGTGATCGATGGCGGGCGCTCGGCCACCCGCCTGCCCGAACAAAAGCATTCACCAGCGAATCGAGATGAAATCGAAGAAGACCAACGGAAGCGGCATCTGCGCCGCCTTCGACGTGATCGGCGGCAAGTGGAAAGCCGTCATCCTTTGGGAGCTGCACGTGCAGCCGCTGCGCTTCGGCGAGCTGAAGCGGGCGCTGCCCGACATCAGCGAGAAGATGCTGATCCAGCAGCTGCGCGAGATGGAGACCGACGGCATCGTCCACCGCGAGGTGTTCCACGAGGTGCCGCCGCGCGTGGAGTACTCGGAAACGAAGCTGGGCGCCACGCTCAGTGCGTCGCTCGCGCCGCTGGCCGACTGGGGCGACCGCCATGCGAAGCGCGTGGAGGCCGCGCGCACGCGGACAGGGTCCGCAAAGTAATGGGCCGGCCGAAGCCGGCTCACTCCGCCCAGCCGGTCTCGATCTCGGTCTTCACCTCGGTCATGAGCTTGTGCACCGGGCACTTGCCGGCCACGCGAAGAAGTTCGTCGCGCTGCGCCTCGCTCAGGTTGCCGCTCACGCGCAGGCCCGACTTGAGGCGGTAGACGCCCTTGCGCTCCTCGCTGTCATCGCGGTCGACCACCACCTCGATGTCTTCCACCGGGATGCCCTTGCGGCGCGCGTAGATCAGCACGGTGAGCGCCTTGCAGGCTGCGAGCGACGCGTCGTACAGGTCGTGCGGCTCGGGGCCGGCGTCGCTGCCGCCGCCGGCGGGCGAGGCATCGACCGGGATCTCGTGGTTGCGGATCTTCAGGATGTGGCGGGTGCCGGTGATGCCGTCGCGGCGGATCGTGATGCTCATGCGTGTTTCCTCGCGGAGGTGGTTGCGGTGAGGGGAGAAAGCGTCTTCACGTAAAGGATGGTCGTGAAGCCGCTGTGCCATTCGAGGTCGGGGTAGCGGCCGGCCTCGCGGTAGCCGAGCGCGAGGTAGAAGCCCTGGCTCTGCATGTTGAAGGTGTCGGTCTCGAGCCGCGCGAGCTGCACGCCATCGGCGCGCATGCCGTCTTCCGCGAAGGCCATCAGCGCCCTCGCGATGCCCTTGCGCTGGTGTCTGGCCGGTACGTGCAGGGCGTGCACGAAGTCGTGCTCCCAGTGCACCATGCCGACCACCTCGCCGCCGATCTCGGCCACGAAGAAGTCCGGGCCCTTCTCGTCGATGTAGCCGACGGGGGCGCCGCTCTCCCGGTAGGCCTTTGCGGCATCCGGCGTGAGTTGCGGCAGCCAGGTGCCGGCGAAGGTGTCGTCGAGGATGGCCTTCACCGCGTCGAAGTCTTCGAGGCGCCACGGCCGGATCGTGACGTCGGGAACGTCGTTGTTGGTTCTCATCGGTTCAGCGGTCCACGGCCAGCATCAGCGTTTCCTTGATTTCCTCCATCACCACGTAGCTGTGCGACTCTGCCGCCACCGGCAGCTTCTTGAGGATGTCGCCCAGCAGGTGCCGGTATTCGCTCATGCCGCTCAGCCGCGCCTTCACGAGGTAGTCGAAGCTGCCCGACACGAGGTGACATTCGAGCACCTCGGGCATGTGCAGCAGCTCCTTGCGGACCTTGTCGAACACGTCGCCCGACTTGGCCGAGAGCTTGATTTCCACGAACACCAGCAGCGTGCGGCCCAGCGCCTCGGGCGAGACGTGGGCGTGGTAGCCGGTGATGACGCCGTCGCGCTCCATGCGCTTGACGCGCTCGGCGCACGGCGAGGCCGACAGGCCGATGTGCTCGGCCAGTTCGGTCATGGACATGCGGCCCTGGCGCTGCAGGACGTCGAGGATCTTGCGGTCTATGCGGTCGAGTTCGGGCATTTCACTCCGGCGGCGGCATGGGAAGGTTTTTGGCAGTGTATTCCACTGCCGAATCGAATAAATCAGTGGAATCCACTGCCTTGAGGACTTTAGATTCCATTCATTCCATTTGAATCGGCGAATACACCATGAAAGTCATCGTTCTCGGCGGCGGCGTGATCGGCACCACCACGGCCTACTATCTCGCCCGTTCGGGCGCCGAGGTCACCCTGCTCGACAGGCAGGCCGGCCCCGCCGAGGAAACCAGCTTCGGCAACGCCGGCCAGGTGTCGCCCGGCTACTCCACGCCCTGGGCGGCGCCGGGCATCCCGCTGAAGGCGATCAAGTGGATGTTCAAGAAGCACGCGCCGCTGTCGATCCGCCCCGACGGCACGCTGTTCCAGCTGCGCTGGATGGCCGCCATGCTGCGCAACTGCTCGCCCGAGGCCTATGCGGTGAACAAGGAGCGCATGATGCGCGTGGCCGAATACAGCCGCGGCTGCCTGCAACAGCTGCGCGCCGACACCGGCCTGCAGTACGAGCAGCGCACCGGCGGCACGCTGCAGCTCTTCCGCACGCAGGCCCAGCTGGACGCGGTGGAACGCGACATCGCCGTGCTCGAGGAATGCGGCGTCCCTTATGAACTGCTCGACCGCGACGGCCTCGCCCGCATCGAGCCCGCGCTGGCCGGCGCGCGCGACCGCCTCACCGGCGGCCTGCGCCTGCCCAACGACGAAACGGGCGACTGCCACCTCTTCACCCGCGGCCTCGCCGAGATCGCACGTGGCATGGGCGTCGACTTCCGCTTCGGCCAGACCATCGCCGCGCTCGAGACCGACGGCGGCCGCATCACCGGCGTGCGCACCACCTCCGGCAAGATCCTCACGGCCGACCGCTACGTGATGGCCTTCGGCAGCTACTCGCGCGCCGCCATCGCCTCGCTGGGCCTGGACATCCCGGTGTACCCGGTCAAGGGCTACTCGCTGACGGTGCCGCTCGTCGACGAATCGCTCGCGCCCCAATCGACCGTGCTCGACGAGACCTACAAGGTGGCCGTCACCCGCTTCGACAACCGCATCCGCGTGGGCGGCATGGCCGAGCTCGGCGGCTTCGACCTGCGCCTGAACCCGGCGCGCCGCGCCACGCTCGAGAAGGTGGTCACCGACCTCTTCCCCGGCGGCGACGTGCCCCGTGCCACCTTCTGGACCGGCCTGCGCCCGATGACGCCCGACAGCACCCCCATCGTCGGCGGCACGCGCTACCCCAACCTCTACCTGAACACCGGCCACGGCACCCTGGGCTGGACCATGGCCTGCGGCTCGGGCAAGCTCATCTCCGACATGGTGATGGGCCAGCGCCCGGAGATCCGCACCGACGGCCTGGCGATGGACCGCTACGAAGCAGGCTCCTCGCGCGCCGGAACGCCGCGCCCTGCTACCGCCGCCGCCTGAGAACGAGGGCGGGGAGCGGGCGGGCCTGCGCGAAGTCCGCCCCCGGACTCAAGCAGCCTTCAGGCAGCCTTCGCGATGGGAATCACGGCGTTCTCGTCCATCCCGCGATAGACCTCCGCCTCCCCGTGCTTCGCAAGCAGCTGCATCAGGTGCTTGCGGATCAGCATCCCCGGCCGGTCCGACTCCATCGAATACTCCACGCCGCGCCGGCGGGTGTCGACCAGCGCGTCGGGGTCGGTCGATTCGAGGATGTCCTTGTCCTCGCGCGTCACGGCTTCGTCGAAGTCGATCAGCATCTGGGCGGTGCAGTCGGCCTCGGTGTCGTTGCGGAAGAGCCATTGGCACAGCTGCATGCGGCCGTCGTCGATGGGCGTGAAGCAGTTGATGATGATGTGGCGCACGCCGCTCGGGTACTCGATGTCGAGTCGGCGCGAGAACGGCAGGAAGTAGGCGTTGCGCATGTGGCGCGTGGTGATCGGGTCGGTCACGCCGCTGATCGCGTGGAACTTCACCGGGTTGGTCGCCTCGATGATCGTCTCGGCGTAGAAGCCCGTGTCGTTCTCCACCAGTTCGTACTTGCTCGGCTTCGGGCTCGCGGCCACGCCGAAGGTGGCGCGGTGCACGAAGCTGAAGTGCGAGTTGTCGAAGGAGTTCTCCAGCGCACGCATCGGGCTGGTCTGCCACTCTTCGTAGAACTGGAAGATGGTGCGGTAGCCCGGGTCGTCGAACTCCGGAATCGAGGGGATGTCGGCGATGGGCTCTTCAAGAGCCACCCACGCATAGCCGTAGCGGGCTGCGCAGCGGTAGGCCGTGGTGCGGTACTCGGGCGAGATCTTGCGGTCGGCTTCGTACTGCGGGATGCGGATGACCTGGCCGCTGCGGTCGTAAGTCCAGCCGTGGTAGCCGCACTGGATCGCGCCGGTGCCGCAGGCCTGGCCTTCGCTGTCCACGCACCAGCCCTTGGAGAGCTTCGCGGTGCGGTGGCAGCAGCGGTCGCGCAGGGCGGCGGGCTGGCCGTCGGCATCGATGAAGAGGACGATGTCTTCGCCGAGCAGCCTGAAGGGCTTCGGGCCGTTGGCCAGTTCGGTGAGCGGCATGACGGCATGCCAGAACTTGCGGAAGACGGGTTGACGGGTGACGAGCATGCGCGGACTCCTTCTGTGGTCGTGGGGGACGAACGTGAAAGAGCAATTTCCCGCCGGGATGCGTGGGGCACCGCGCGGCTGAACGCTTCTACTCTGCGCAGACTGCCTTGCAAGTTGCGCGCCCGGATTGTGGCGCCTCGGGCCCGCCGCACCAAGCCCCATCGCCAATGCCCGACCAAAGCCCTTGGCATGCCTCGTGCATCACCGGGCGCAAGAGTAGAAGCGTTCAGCAGCGCACGCACCACGACTGTGCGCCCGCCCGGAAATTGCTCTTGAGACGCCCGCCGCCCTCTTCCCGAAGATCTTCCTCGGGGTCAGTGCGAACGGATCCAAGACACGAAGCTTCCGAGGCCCCACATGCAACGTCGATCCTTCCTTGCGGCCACTACCGCAACCATTGCAGCCATCGCCGCCCCCGCCGTGCTCGCGCAGGGCGGCAAGCTCACCCCGCTCAAGTTCACGCTCGACTTCCGCATCAACGGGCAGACCGCTCCCTTCTTCCTCGCGCTGGCCAAGGGCTACTACAGGGACGAAGGCCTGGACGTGACCATCGACACCGGCGCCGGCTCGGTGGCCTCCATCACGCGCATCGCGAGCGGCGTCTACCAGCTGGGGCTGGGCGACATCAGCTCGCTGATCGAGTTCAACGCGCAGAACCCCGGCACGCCGGTGGTGCAGGCGGTCTACCAGTACTACAACCGCGCACCGTTCGCGATCATCGGCCGCAAGGACCGCGGCGTGACCGCCGACTTCAAGAGCCTCGCGGGCAAGAAAGTCGCGGCCGCGGCCGTCGAATCGACGCGCCGCGCCTGGCCGCTGGTGGCGCGCAAGCAGGGCATGCGCCCCGACGCCTTCCAGTGGCAGACCACCGACTTCAGCGCGCGCGACAACGTCATGGTGCGCGGCGACGTCGATGCCGCCACCTACTTCCACGACTCGGCCGTCTCGCTCTTCGCGCGCATGAAGCCCGAGGAACTGTCGGTGCTCAAGTACGCCGACGCGGGCGTGAACCTGTACGGCAACGCCATCCTCGCGGGCAGCAACCTCATCGCGCAGAACCCGAAGGTGGTGGCCGCCTTCCTGCGCGCGAGCAACCGCGCCATCGTCGAGACCTTCGCCAACCCGGCGCCGAGCATCGCGGCCATGCGGCAGCGCGAGCCCATCCTCGATGAGAAAATCGAGATCGAGCGCTGGGGCATCACCGCTCAGTACGTGGGGGCGGCAGACACGCAGGGCCATGGCCTCGGCGACATCAGGAAGCTCACGCTGGAGCAGCAGGTCGACGAGGTGGCCGATGTCTTCGGCCTGAAGGTCAAGCCTGCGTCCGACGCCATCTTCAACACCTCCATGCTTCCATCGCGCAGCGAACGCACTCTTCCCAAGTCCTCCAAGGCATGAACGACCAAATCGACAACAACAGCACCTCCTATCCGCCGGAGACCGCGCTCGACGAGCGCGACGGGCGCTACCTGCGCAAGGCCATCGTGTGGTCGCACGCGGCACGGCGCAGGGGCAACCGCCCCTTCGGCTGCGTCATCGTCTCGGCCGCCGGCGAAGTGCTCTCCGAGGCCGCCAACAGCAATGCCGAGACCGGCGACTGCACCGCCCATGCCGAGGTCAACGCGCTGCGCGCGCTGGCCGGGCGCGGGCTCTCGCGCGAGGAGTTGGCGGGCGCCACGCTCTATGCGTCGGGCGAGCCCTGCGTGATGTGCGCGGGCGCGATCTTCTGGTCGAACATCGGCCGCGTGGTGTTCGGCATCGACGCCGAGCGGCTGCGCGTCTTCCGCGGAGAGCGGCAGGACCAGCGCGACGCCGAGCTGTCGTGCCGCGACGTGTTCCGCGCATCGCCGCATCCGATCGAATGCATCGGGCCGGCGCTCATCGACGAGGCCAGCGCCGCGCACGACGGCGCCTGGAAATAGGCTCTCCCCCAGGCTTCGCGCACTTCGTGTCGCGCGCGCTTTCCCCCTCGCCGGGGGCAACACCTGCGGCCCGGCAAAGCCGGTTCCGCGGTAGCACTGGGCTCGCCCCTAAGCTGCGCGCACTTCGTGTCGCTTCGCCACCCCCTTCCAGGGGCAACACCTGCGGCCCGGCAGAGCCGGTTCCGCGGTGTTCCACGAAAACACCCCGACTAGACTTGCCGGATGTCCTGGCACGCTCGTCTCCATCTCTCCTATCAGCACGAATCCGAACGCACCGTCGCCCGCTTCCGCCATGACGGGCCGCTGCGCATACTGCAGAGCCTGTATCCGGAGGGCGACGCGGTCTGCCACAACGTGCTGGTGCATCCGCCGGGCGGGCTGGTGGGTGGCGACACGCTCGACATCGAGATCGAAGGGGCCGATGGCAGCCACGGCCTCATCACCACACCCGGCGCATCGCGCTTCTACCGCTCCGAAGGCGACCTCGCGCTGCAGCGCACGCGCATCCGCCTCGCTGCCGGCGCGCGGCTCGAATGGCTGCCGCTCGAAGCCATCTGCTACAGCGGCTGCCGGGCGCAGAACCGGCTCAGCATCGAGGTAGAGCCTGGCGCCGAGCTGATCGGCTGGGACGTGACCGCGCTGGGCCTGCCCAACGCCGGCCAGCCTTTCGAACGCGGGACCTACCTGCAGCACATCGAGGTGCCCGGCGTCTGGCTGGAACGCGGACGCATCGACGCGGCCGACCACCGGCTGCTGCAGAGCCCCATCGGCCTGGGCGGCCACCGCTGCATGGCGTCGCTGTTCTTCGTCGCAGGCTCTCCGGTTGCGCGCGCCCGGCGCGACGCGCTGCTCGCGCATGCGCGCTCGCTGCTGGAGGCCAGCCCCCTGGCCGAGAGCGCCGGCGCCACCAGTCCGCATGCCGAAGTGGTGGTGCTGCGCGTGCTGGCGCCCGTGGTCGAGCCCGCGATGCAGCTGCTGCGCCAAGTATGGCAAGCATGGCGCGCGGAGCTCTGGCGGCTGCCGGCGGCCACGCCGCGCATCTGGTCGACCTGAAGCCGTTTCCCTGCGCGCACCCTGCACCAGGGTGGAATCTGTAGGCCCCGTCTGACGGACAGCCGCCGCGCAAAGGCGCACTCTGCCCCTTTGCCCAGCGGATGACGAGGATCGGCCATGTCCACTGACGACACCCCGGACGCCAGCGCAGACACCAGCACACGTGCCGGCGCACAGCTGCACCGCCGCCTGGCGCGGTTCAACGCCGCGCGGCTGAGGCCCGGCATCCCTTCGCCCTGGTGGAAGGACGAGCTCGCCGAAGAGCACGCCTGCCGGCTGCTGGAAGGCGAGTTCGTCGAAGCGCTGCGCACCACGGTGCAGGCCGCGGCGTCGGCTTCCACGGGCAACGCGGCCCACTTCGTCACGTGGTTCGAGTCGCTGGAGCAGACCGGGCCCGGCCAGCACCATCGGCTCTTCGACTGGCTCGCCAGCGAGGCGACCCTGCCGCAGATGCGCTGGTTCCTCACGCAGGAGGCCGCGGGCGAGGCGGGCTTCGAGGACCTGCTGGCCTGCACCCAGGTCAAGCTGCCGCCGCAGTCCAAGCTGGAATGCGCGCGCAATTTCTGGGACGAGATGGGCCACGGCAAGCAGAGCGCCATGCACGGCCAGATGCTGGAGCAGATGGTGCGCGAGCTCGACCTGCATCCGGCCATCGACACCACAGTGTGGGAGTCGCTCGCCCTCGCCAACACCATGGTCGCGCTGGCGACCACGCGGCGCTATGCCTATCACTCGATCGGCGCGCTCGGCGTCATCGAGCTCACTGCCCCGGGGCGCGTGAAGCAGGTGGCCGCCGGCATGCGCCGCCTGGGCCTGAGCGGCCGCGCGCGCGCCTACTTCGACCTGCATGCGGCGCTCGACGTGTCGCACTCGCGCGCATGGCTGCGCGAGGTGATCCGGCCGCTGGTCGAGGCCGATCCGGCCTGCGGGCAGTTCATCGCCGAAGGCGCGCTGATGCGGCTGTCCTGCGGGGAGCGCTGCTTCGAGCGCTACACCGCCGAACTGCGCGAGGCCGAGGAGCTGGCCGCATGATGGACGCGGCCGGCGTGCTGCGCCAGGTGGCGGCCACGGGCTATCGCTTCACCACCGTGACGCCGCTCACCCACCAGCGCGTGCTCGCGCGGCGCGGGCGCGAGCCGGGCACCACGCTGCGCGACATCTTCGGCTGGAACCTCCCCTTCGAGCCGCGCGCGGTGCCGCCGCAGCTGCTGGCCGCGATGGAGCATGCGGGCGTCGTTCAGCGCACCGGATCGCTGCTGCGCAGCACGGTGCGCATCGCCAGCCTCGGGGACGACCTGTTCCTGCACTCGGCCTACCCCACGGTCGAGGAGAAGGCCGTGTTCTTCGGCCCCGACACCAGCCGCTTCGCGCGCTTCATCCGGCACGCATTGGATCGGCATGCGGCCCAGTCCACGCCCCTGCGCGTGCTCGACGTGGGCTGCGGCAGCGGCGCGGGCGGCATCGCGGTGGCGCGTGCGCTGGCCGCCACCCACACGCCCGCGACGCTCGTGATGAACGACATCAACCCGCTCGCATTGCAGTACACGGCCGTCAATGCGCAGGTGGCGGGCGTCGAGGTCACGCTCGCACAGGGCGATGCGCTCTCCGCCGTCGAGGGCGACTTCGACCTGATCGTGTCGAACCCGCCCTACCTCGACGACGCCGCGCAGCGCGCCTACCGCCATGGCGGCGCACGGCTCGGGCGAGCGCTGAGCGTGCGCATCGCGGCGGAGTCGCTCAGGCGGCTCGCGCCGGGCGGGCGGCTGCTGCTCTACACCGGCGTGGCGATGGTCGACGGCGAAGACCCCTTCCTCGCCGAGATGCGCCCGCTGCTGGCGGGGCCGGGCTTCGAATGGTCGTATGCCGAGATCGACCCCGACGTGTTCGGCGAAGAGCTCGAACGGCCGGTGTACGCGCACATCGACCGCATCGCCGCCGTGGGCCTCGTCGCCACGCGCAGGCCGGAGGCCGTGTGATGGCGGCGGAACTGGAGCTCGGCGGCGCCGACGCTTCGCGGCTGGCCGTGGTGCGCGAATGCAGCCTGCTGGAGCGCATGCCCAAGTGGCTCATCTGCGTGCCGCTGGTGGTGCAGTGGCTGTGGCTGTCGCTGCGCCACGGCGGCGCCACCGTGCCCTGCGCAGCCAACCCGCACATCACCTCGGGCGGCATGGCGGGCGAAGGCAAGCTCGAATACTTCCGGGGCATGGGGCCGCTGGCGCGCTCGGTCACGGCCGACCACTGCGCGGTGTTCAACGACGGCACGGCGACCGAGGCATCGCTGCAGCAGGCCATCGCCGCGGAGGGCCTTGCCTTTCCGCTGGTCGCCAAGCCCGACCTCGGCCTGTGCGGCTACGGCGTGCGGCTGCTGGCCGACATGGCGGCGCTGCGGGACTACCTCGCCGTCTTTCCGCAGGGCGAGACGGTCGTGCTGCAGCGCTACCTGCCGCAGGAAGGCGAGGCGGGCATCTTCTACGCACGCGATCCCGCCACCGACGAAGGCCGCGTCGTCGGCCTGGCGCTGCGCTACTTTCCGCGCGTGACGGGCGACGGCCGCAGCACCGTGGCCGAGCTCGTGGCGGCCGACGTGCGGGCGCGCCGCATCGCGCGCTCGCCGCGCCACCGATGCAGCGTGCCGCCCGACAGCGTGCCGGCGGCCGGCCAGCAGGTGCGGCTGGCCACCATCGGCTCCACGCGCGTGGGCGGTCTCTACCGCAATGGCGCATCGCTCGTCACGCCGGAGCTGGTGCGCGCCATCGACGCCGTCGCGCGCGACATGCCCGACTTCCGCTTCGGGCGCTTCGACGTGCGCTACGAGAGCCTGCGCGAACTCGCCGCCGGGCGCGGCTTCACGATCATGGAAGTCAACGGCGCGGGCTCCGAAGCGATCGAGGCATGGGACCCGGACATCGGCCTGGTCCAGGGCCTGCGCATGGTCTTCGCCAAGCAGCGGCTGCTGTTCGCCATCGGCGCGGCGCAGCGCAAGGCCGGCGTGCGGCCCATCGGCCTGCTCGAACTCGCGCGGCTCAACCGGCGGCAGAACCGCCTGGTCAGCCGCTATCCACCTTCCAACTGAGTGGCTCCACGCACATGGACATCTCCTCCTCGCAAGCCCTGACCGACCGTTCGTTCGCCGCTCGCGGTGCGTCTTCCGGCACCTCTTCCGGTGCCATGCCCGCGCTGGAGACCCGCTGGGCCGATTGCGAAGACGACGTGCGCGACGCCCAGCGACTGCGCTTTCGCGTGTTCGCGCTGGAGATGGGCGCGCACCTCACGCCCCCGGCGGGCACGCCGCCCGGCCTGGACGTGGACCGCTTCGACGGCTACTGCGACCACCTGCTGGTGCGCGCGGTCGATCCGGTGAACGGACCCGGCCCGCTCATCGGCACCTACCGCGTGCTCACGCCGGGCGCGGCGCGGCGCGCGGGCGGCTTCTACACCGACACCGAGTTCGACCTCTCCCCGATCGCCCCGCTGCGCGGCAATGCGCTGGAACTGGGCCGCTCCTGCGTGGACGCCGACGGGCGATCGGGCAGCGTCATCATGGCGCTGTGGACCGCGCTGGGCCAGTACATGGTCGACCACGCGCTCGACACCATGATCGGCTGCGCGAGCATCGGCCTGGACGACCACGGCGCGACCGCCGCGCGGCTGTGGCAGCGGCTGTGCCGCACGCACCTGGTGGAAGAGCGCTGGCGCGTGGAGCCGCGCATCGCGCTGCCGCTGGATGCCGAGGCTGACAGCGACGCAGACAGCGACACCCCGCCGCCGGCCGCGCCGCCGCTCATCAAGGGCTACCTGCGCTGCGGCGCGCGGCTGCTCGGGCCGCCCGCGATGGACCTGGCCTTCAACACGGCCGACCTGCCGCTGATGCTGCGGGTGGACGAGGTTTCGCCGCGCTACCGGCAGCATTTCTTCGGGGTCGCGGGCTGAAGCCGGGCGGCGGGCGAAGGCCCGAAGAAGGGCCTTGGGAAGGCATCGGATAAAGTCCCGCACCTACCGCCTCCAGACCCGACGCCAGAGTGACCCTCAGAAAATCCGCAACAAGCCTGGTTTTCCGTCTGCTCGTCATGGGTCTGGCGATGGCGTTCGTCGGAACCGCCGCCAGCTACATCCAGCTCAGCCGGTTCCTGCGCGAGGACCTCACGCAGTCGGTGGCCGCGCAGCAGACGGCACTGGCCGCCTACGTGGCCCGCGACGTCGACAACTACCTGGACGAGCGGCTGGCTTTCCTCGAACGGCTGGCGGGCGCCATGCCTGCCGGGCTCCTCGCGCAGCCCGGCCAGCTGCGGGCCTGGCTCGCCGAGCGGGGCGCGCTCGGCGGCCTCTTCCCCCTGGGCCTGAGCGTGGCCGACACCGGCGGCAAGCGGCTCGACGACGCCGCTCAGCCGGCCGCGGACGGTCCGGAATTCGCCGCCGCGCTCGCCGGCAAGCGCGCGATCGGCCGCCCTCATGCGACGCCCTCCGGGCACTCTGCGCTGCCCATGGCTGTGCCCGTGCGCAACAGCGCGGGCCAGGTGGCCGCGGTGCTGCTGGGCACGGCCGACCTCACGGCCGACGGCCTGCTCGACCACCTGCAGGACGGCCGCGTGGGCCAGAGCGGCGGCATTCTCGTGATCTCGCCGCGCGACCGGCTCTTCGTCGCCTCCACGGATGTCTCGATGTCACTCACGCCGACGCCGCGCGAAGGCGTGAACCTGCTGCACGACCGCGCCATGGCGGGCTATCGCGGCAGCGGAACCACGCGCAATGCCAAGGGCATCGACGAAATCTCGGCCATCGCCTCGGTGCCGACGAGCGGCTGGTTCGTGGTGGCGCGGCTGCCCGTCGCGGAGGCGCTGGCGCCGGTGGGGCGGATGCAGTCCTTCATCCTGCAGCAGCGCGGGCCTGCGGTGTCGGCGGTGCTCATCGTGCTCGGCTTGGTCATGGCCTGGCTGCTGCGGCCGCTGTTCCGCGCCGCCGACGAAGCCGACCGCATGACCCGTGGCGAACTCCCGCTCGCACCGCTGAAGGTGGTGCGCGACGACGAGATCGGCCATCTCACCCAGGCCTTCAACCGCCTGCTGGCCAAGCTGCTCGACAACCAGGAGGCGCTGCAGCGCATCGCCCATCACGACACGCTCACCGGCCTGCCCAACCGCAAGCTGCTCGACGACCGGCTGCAGCAGGCGCTGGCCCACGCCGGCCGGCAGGGGCACAAGGTGGCGGTGCTGTACCTCGACCTCGACGGATTCAAGGGCCTCAACGACACCTTCGGCCACGAGGCCGGCGACAAGGCCCTGCAGGAGATCGCGCGCCGGCTGCAGGCGCTGGTGCGGCAGACGGACACGGTGGCGCGCATCGGCGGCGACGAGTTCGTGCTGCTGGCCACCGGCCTCAACGAGCCCGCCAACGAGGGCGCGCAGGTGCTGGCGCAGCGGTGCATCGACGCGATCGCCGAGCCGCTGCCGCTGGACCGGGCTCGCACGGCGATCGGCGTGTCGATCGGCATCGCCCTGGGCGACGGCAGCGAGACGCCGCGCGACCTGCTCGCAGCTGCCGACAAGGCCATGTACCGGGCCAAGCAGGGCGGGCGCGGCACTCACGCGATGTCCGCGGCGAATGCGATGCCCGAGATGTCGGGCGCGGCGTCCAGGCCCTAGGCCGGCATGTCCGTGCGCGGCAGCCGCAGCTGCTTCTTGAGCGTCTCGAACACCTGCCGCGTGACCGGGTTCACCACGTGGCTGCGCACATAGAGGTAGTAGGCCAGGTCGGGCAGCCCCGGCATGCCGTCGCCCGCGCCCAGCACGCGCAGGCCTGCATCGAGCTGCTCCACGCCGCGCGCCGTCACGCCCAGCCCCGCGCGCAGCGCGGCCTTGATGCCGATCAGGCTCGACGAGGTGTAGCGCGGCGTCCAGGCCACGCCGGCCGTGTCGAGCGCCTCGTGGCCGATGCGGCGGAAGATGCTGGGACCGTCGGCCATGATGAGCGGCACCGGCTTCGTCGGATCGTGCACGTAGCTCGCCGCGCACAGCCACACGGTGGGCGAGTTGCGCAGCACCACGCCTTCGAACTGCGACTGCGCGTCGGCGCGGTTGGAGATGATCATGTCGACCTCGCCGCTCTTGAGCGAGGTCATCAGGTAGGGGCTGCGGCCGATGTGGATGTCGAGCTGCAGCAGCGGCGAGGTGCGCGCCACCTCTGCCAGCAGCAGCGGCAGCATGGTCTCGGCCACGTCGTGCGGCGCGCCGATGCGCAGGTTGCCTTCGAGCTGCCCCTGCCGCAGGCTGCGCAGCGCCTCGTCGTTCAGCGCCAGCATGTGGTGCGCGTAGGTCAGCAGCCTCTCGCCGTGCTCCGTCAGCCGCTTCTGCCGGCCCTGCTTGGCGAAGAGCGGGTGGCCGATCTGCTCTTCGAGCCGCTGCATCTGCTGCGTGATCGCCGACTGCGTGCGCCCCAGGTGCACTGCCGCCGCCGCGAAGCTGTGATGGCTGACGACGGCCGCGAAGGAGCGCAGCAGTTCGAGATCGAGCGTGGGCATGTATTAATTTTATTGAAGTGTTTCCTGCGCGAGCTGGATTGTTGCGTCATGCCTGCGTCACTACAGTGGACGCACATCGAACAGGCAACCCCACTGGAGAAAGACCGAATGAGCAGCACCCCGTCCGAGCAACGCAGCCAGGCCGTCGAGGCGTCCATCGCCACCATGAAGAAGGCCATCGGCGGCGGCGAGCCCACCCGCGAGAAGCTCGGCGTGGTGCTCGATGCGCTGCAGGGCCTGGCCGCGCGCACCGAGTACTGGGGCGCTGCCGACTTCCCGCCGCCCGAGGCCGGCGAGCACCAGGCCCGCTACCTGATCGCCGAAGACCCGGACCAGAGCTACGCGCTCTACCTGAACGTGATGCGCCCGGGCAAGAAGATCGTTCCGCACAACCACACGACCTGGGCCTGCATCGCCGCGGTGGAAGGCACCGAGCACAACCGCGTGTACGAGCGCAGCGACGACGGCAGCGTGCCGGGCGTGGGCAGGCTGAAGCAGATGGAGCTGGTCGTCGTCGCGCCGGGCAAGGGCATCGCGCTGATGCCGGAGGACATCCACTCGGTGGAGATCCAGGGCGAACAGGTCATCCGCCACCTGCACATGTACGGCCGGGCGCTGGAGACGCTGAACAGCCGCACCGCCTACGACCTGGAAGCGGGCACGTACCAGACCATGGGCATCGGCGTGCAGACGCGCCGCTAGCCGCTCTTCCTTTCACCCGTTTCCGTTCTTCATGCGGGCCGCACTGGCGGCCTCGCAGGAATTCGTTCGTCCCTACGACTCGCTCTCATGACTCTCTTCATCGACCCGAAGACCCTCAAATCCTGGCTGCACGACGGCGGCGAGATCGCGCTGCTCGACGTGCGCGAGCACGGCCAGTACGGCGAGGCCCATCTGTTCTACGGCATTCCCCTGCCCTTCAGCCGGCTGGAGATCGACGCGCCGCGCCTGGTGCCGCGCCGCGGTGTGCGCACGGTGGTCTACGACGAAGGCGACGGCAGCGAGGTCGCCGAGCGCGCCTCGGCACGGCTCGCCGCACTGGGCTACACCGACGTGCACGTGCTGCAGGGCGGCGCCCGCGCATGGAAGGCCGCGGGCTACGTGCTCTTCGCGGGCGTGAACCTGCCTTCGAAGACCTTCGGCGAGCTGGCCGAGGAGGCCTATCACACGCCCCGCGTCAGCGCCGACCAGCTGGCCGGCATGCTGGCGCGCAAGGACAAGGTGGTGGTGCTCGACGGCCGCCCCGCCAGCGAGTTCCGCAAGATGAACATCCCCGGCGCCACCTGCTGCCCCAACGGCGAGCTGGCCTACCGCGTGCTCCGGCTGGTGCCCGACACCACCACGCCCATCGTCATCAACTGCGCGGGCCGCACGCGCAGCATCATCGGCGCGCAGACGCTCATCAACCTCGGCCTGCCCAACCCGGTGTATGCACTGGAGAACGGCACGCAGGGCTGGTACCTCAACGACCACGCGCTGGAGCACGGCGGCACGCAGCGCTATGCCGACGACAGCGGCAACACCGACCTGCGCCCCGCCGCGAAGGCGCTGGCCGCGCGCTTCGACGTGCCCACCGTGAACGCGCAGACCGTGCGCCAGTGGGCCGACGACGCGAGCCGAAGCCTGTTCCTCTGCGACGTGCGCACGCCGGAGGAATTCGCGGCCGGCACCCTGCCCGGCGCGCAGCACACGCCGGGTGGCCAGCTGATGCAGGCCGGCGACCAGTATTTCGGCGTGCGCGGTGCGCGGCTGGTGCTGTTCGACAGCGACGGCGTGCGCGCACCCACCGTCGCGAGCTGGCTGCGGCAGATGGGGCACGACGCAAGCGTGCTCGAAGGCGGGCTGGAGAGCGGGCTCGCCCTTGCGCCGGCCGAAGCGCCTGCCGCACCCGCGCTCGCCGCCATCGATGCGAAGACGCTCGCCGCGCGCATCGAGCGCAACGACGTGGCGGTGGTCGACCTGCGCGGCAGCATGCAGTTTCGCGCAGGCCACATCGCGCAGGCGCGCTGGTCGATCCGGCCTCGCCTCGCCGCCGACCTGCAAGGCGAGACGCGCCAGATCGTGCTGGTGGCCGACGAAGCCGCGCTCGCCGCCTGGGCCGCCGCCTCCGAACTCGCGGGCATCTCGCCCGCCCCGCTGCTGCTTGCCGGCGGCATGGCCGCCTGGAGCGCCGCCGGCCTGCCGGTGGAAGCCACGCCCGAGCTGCCCGCAGATGCGGACTGCATCGACTACCTGTTCTTCGTGCACGACCGGCACGACGGCAACAAGGAGGCCGCACGCCGCTACCTCGCCTGGGAGACCGGCCTCGTCGCGCAGCTCGACGCGCAGGAGCGCGCCGCCTTCCGGCTGCCGGCACCCCACGCCTGAGCCGTCCTTCTTCCGCCCCCGCCTTTCGTTCGTCCTTGTCAGTTCCCAGCCCCAGGAGTTCCGTCATGCCGTTCGCCAGCCGCATCCCGCACATCGCCCACATCGCCCGACTTGCCGTCGCAGCCGCCTGGCTCTCGGCGCTCGCGCTGCAGCCAGCCACCGCCGACCCGATGGCGCCGCGCAACGGCTTTCCGTCGCAGCCGGTGAAGTTCATCTCGCCCTTCCCGCCGGGCGGCGGCAACGACGCGACGGCGCGCCTGGTCACGACCAAGCTGCCGGAGATCATGGGACAGGCCGCGCTGGTCGACAACCGCGGCGGGGCGGGCGGCAACATCGGCGCCAAGGCGGTAGCCGACGCCAAGCCCGACGGCTACACCGTGCTCACCTCGCAGGTGTCGATCATGGCGGTGAACCCCACGCTGTATGGCTCGCCGGGCTTCGACCCGGTCAAGAACTTCGTGCCCATCACGCAGATCAACGCCGCGCCGCTCGCGCTGGTGGTGGAGGCCAACTCGCCCATCAAGAGCTTCGCCGACCTCGCCGCCAAGGCCAAGGCCAGCCCCGGCAAGGTGACCTACGCGACGCCGGGCAACGGCACGCTCTCGCACCTGGTGGGCGTGGTGCTCGCCAAGGACAACGGCGTGGAGATGACGCACGTGCCCTACAAGGGCGCCGGCCCGGCGCTGACCGACCTGATCGGCGGGCAGGTCGACCTGATGGTCACATCCACCGCCTCGGTGGCCGGCTTCGTGCAGAACGGCAAGCTGCGCGTGCTGGCCGTGACCAGCCCGCGGCGCATCGGCGTGTTCGCGAAGGTGCCCACGCTGGAAGAGCTGGGCTACAACGGCGCGCGCTTCGAGGACTGGTACGGCTTCTTCGCGCCGGCCGGTACTCCGCCCGAGCGCGTGGCCTTCCTCAACGAAGCCATCGTGCGCACGCTGCGCCTGCCCGAAGTGACCAAGCTGGTCACCGACGGCGGCAGCGAGGTGGTGGCGAGCACGCCCGAGGCCTTCGCGGCGCAGCTGAAGCAGGACATCGAGCGCTGGTCGCGCATCGTCAAGCTTTCGGGTGCGCGCGCCGACTGATTGAAGCAACATAGCGGCCCCTGCTTTCCCTTCCCCGCCAGAACACGATGCCCGACTCGCACCACGCTCCATCCGGCCTGACGCTGGACACCCGGCTCACCCGCACCGGCAAGGCCCCGTCCCATGCCGGCGGCGTGCCGGTCAACACGCCGCTGGTGCGCGCCAGCACCGTGCTCTTCGACAGCGTGGGCGCCATGCGCGACGCACGCACGCGCCGCGACGAGGAGCGCGTCTTCAGCTACGGCGCGCGCGGCACGCCCACCACCTTCGCCCTGGAGGACGCGGTGAGCGAGCTCGAAGGCGCCTGGCGCACGCGGCTCTTCCCGACCGGCCTCGCGGCCATCGGCATGGTGCTGCTGTCGTACCTGAAGCCGGGCGACCACGTGCTGATGTCCGACAGCGTGTACGAGCCCACGCGCAACCTCGTGCATTCCTTCCTGGAGCCCTACGGCATCCGCAGCAGCTTCTTCGCGGCGGACGGCAGCGGCATCGAGGAACTGTTCGAGCCGAGCACGCGCCTCGTGTATGCCGAATGCCCCGGCTCGCTGGTCTACGAGATGTGCGACCTGCCCAGGCTCGCCGAGCTGGCGCACGCGCGCGGCGCCCTGCTCGCGGCCGACAACACCTGGGGCTCGGGCGTCCAGTACCGCCCGCTCGCGCTGGGCGCCGACATCTCGACGATGGCCGCGACCAAGTACCTCTCGGGCCACTCCGACGTGATGATGGGCACCGTCGCCACCACCGAGGCCGCGTGGCGCCCGCTCAACGAGCGCTGCGACGCCTTCGGCATGACCGTGAGCCCCGACGACGCATGGCTGGTGCTGCGCGGCATGCGCACGCTGTCGGCGCGGCTGCAGGTGCACGAGAGGCATGCGCTGGAAGTGGCGCGATGGCTCCAGCAGCGCCCAGAGGTCGAGACCGTGTTCTGCCCAGCGCTGCCACAGCATCCAGGCCACGAGATCTGGAAGCGCGACTGCAGCGGCACGAACGGACTGATCTCCATCGAGCTGAAGCCCGGCATCGCGAACCCGGCCGTGGAGCGCTTCGTCGACGCCCTCGGCCTCTTCGGACGCGGCTCGTCGTGGGGCGGCTACGAGAGCCTCGTCGCCTGGACCAACATGCGCGCCGCACGCAGCGTCACGGACTGGAGCCGGCGTGGCGCGGTGGTGCGGTTGCACATCGGCCTGGAATCGCCGCAGGACCTCATGGCGGACCTGGCGCGCGGCTTCGAGGCGATGGCCCCGGCCTGAGCCGGAACGTAGCGGCTACTTCGACGCGCCTGCCTGTTCCTCGGGCCAGCGCTGCGGCACGCGGCGCAGGTTCTCCACCGAGTAGCCAAGCCCCTTGAGGCGCGCGACCGCCGCCTCGTAGGCCGGCTCGGGAATGCTGGGCGTGCGCGCCATGATCCAGGCGTAGTCGCGCTTGCTGCGGCCGATGATCGTCAAACCGTAGTCCTTGTCGACGTCGACGATCACGTACTCCGCCTTCACCGGCCACACGAACTGCATGCCCCACACCGCGTTGCCTGTGCCGGGCACCACGCGGCCGACAGGGTTCATCGTCTTCAGCGGGCCGTCGAAGCCGCCTTCGCGGTAGCGGAAGCGCGTGTCGATGCGGCCGTCGGGCTGCAGCGTGTACGACTCCACCGCATTGAAGGCATCGCGCTCGGGCCGGGTCGGGATGTTGCCGATCACGTACCAGTCGCCCATGAAGCGCTGCAGGTCGACCTGCTTCGCCGTGGGAATGGTGGGCGGCGACACCGCGCACCCGGCGACGAGGAGCATCGTCGCCACGCCTGCCGCGATGACAAGAGCCGGGCCGGCCAGTGGATATTTCGGGTGTCTCTTCATCTTGCTCGTGCCTCCGATGGAAGAGCCCCAGCCTAGCGGCCTCCCCGGCAGGCCGACGTCAGACGGCGCCTTTGCCCGCGATCGGGCGCCCGGCCCTTCAGCCGCAGGCGCGGCGGCCGTCGGGCGAGCTGCGCAGGCGGTTCAGGAAGGTCAGCTGCACCTTCGCCGTCTCGCTGCCCTGCACTGCCGCGCGGCGCATCCACTCGCCGGCCTCGCAGCGGTCGGCCTTCACGGCACTGCCGTAGAGCGCGGGCCCGGTCATCAGCACCATGCCCAGCATCTCCTGTGCCTCGGCGTGGCCGTCGGTGGCGGCGTCGCGCAGGTGCTGGAGCATGGCGCGATAGTCGCGCGCGGCCTGGGCCTCGAGCGCGAGCTGGAAGCGCTGCTCGGCCTGCAGGTCGATGTCCGCACCCGAGGGACGCGCCGCGCTGATCGCGGCCGCCAGCATCAGCACGCCCGAAAGCACCACACGCAAGCGAAGCGAGAGGCCGGTCATCCGGCCGAGGTCGAGTTGTTCGGATGGCATCGATGCGCTCCACGGATGTTGTTGTCGTGGAGGCATCGTCGCGCTGCCGGGCCGATCGGAAAAGCTGGAATTGGCGCAGCCGGCCTCAGGCGCAGGCTGAGCCGGCTTCACTGCGGGCGGTCAGCGTGCCCGCGCGCGCGTCAGCAGGTAGCTCTGGTGCACCACGTTGTCGACGTAGTAGGGCTCGGCGAGCGCATCGAATTCGGCCCGCAGCGCGGCGAGCTTCGTCGGATCGGCGGCGAGTCCCTCCACGAGCTTGCGCATCGGGCCGACCGAGCGCTCCAGGAACAGGCGGAAGTGGCCGATGCTCAGGGCCGGGAAGTGCATGGTGCCGCGGTCGAAGAACGGCGCCTCGAAGTGCGGCCCCAGGCGCTCCGTGACGATGCCCGGGTTGCCCCATTGCGGTGGCGGCGACGCGCCGGCCGGAGGTGGCGGCGAGTTGCGCCCGATGAAGGCGAACATGCGGCCCACGAAGTGCTCGGGCGGCCAGGTGGCGAAGGCGATCCGGCCGCCGGGCTTGAGCACGCGGCGCATCTCGGCCACGGCGACTTCGGGCCGCGGCGCGAACATGTGGCCGAACTGGCTGAGCACCACGTCGAAGGAGGCATCGGCGTACGGGAGGTTCTCGGCATCGCCCTCGGTCCAGGCGATGTCGCCGTGCCCGGAGATGCCGGCGTTCTCGCGCGCGGCCTCGATCAGTTCAGGCGTGAGGTCGAGGCCCGTGACGCGTGCGCCGCGGCGGGCCGCGGTGACGGCCACGACGCCGGTGCCGGTGCCCACGTCCAGCACCGACTCGCCCTCGGCGATCTGCGCGAACCGGACGAGATGCCCGGCCACCGGCGTGGTGAACATGGCGGTCGGCGCGAAGGTCGACCACATCTCGCGCTGCCGGTTCTTGAAGTCTGCAAAGGGATCCTGCGACATATCGCCCTCCATGCCAGCCAGGGGCCGTGGACATGGAGGGGACTCTAGGCCTGGGGATCGGCCCCGTCCATCCCGCTGGACGGGGCTTCGATCGGAAAGAGCTGTAACGCAATCCCCCGTTCGGCTCAGCAGCAGCGCCCCTTGCCGGCCCCGTAGCGCGCCTCCAGCCGCTCGCGGAAGAAGGCCTCGTAGCTCATCGGCGGCCGCTCGGGGTGGGTGGCCGCCATGTGCGTCAGGTAGGCGTCGTAGTCGGGCAGCCCGACCATGAGCCGCAGCGACTGCTTGAGCGAGCGCGCGAAGTAGCGCCCGGCTTCCGGCAATGCGAGGCCCATGGCTTCAGTGGGCGGGCGTCGCGGCGGCGGCGCCCATGGGTTCGAACGGCGTTTCCTGCGTCGTCGGGCGGTTGGCCGCGCGCGCCGCAATGCAGGCCTTGATGCTGTAGACCAGCACGCTCAGCACCACGAAGATGAAGAGCGCGCACAGCGCGGCGTCGAGGCGGTCGTTGAAGACGATGCGCGACATCGCTTCGGGCGTCTTGGCCGGCGCCACCAGCACGCCGTTGGCGATGCCTTCGGTGTACTTGGCTGCGTGCGAGAGGAACCCGATCTTCGGGTCGGACGAGAAGATCTTCTGCCAGCCCGCCGTGAGCGTGCACGCCAGCAGCCATGCGGCCGGCGCGATGGCCACCCACGCATAGCGCTCGCGCTTCATGCGGAAGAGCACCACCACGCCCAGCATCAGCGCCACCGCGGCCAGCATCTGGTTGGAGATGCCGAAGAGCGGCCACAGCGTGTTGATGCCGCCCAGCGGATCGACCACGCCCTGGTACAGGAAGTAGCCCCAGGCCGCCACGCACAGCGCGGTGGCGACGAGGTTGGCCGGCAGCGAGTCGGTGCGCTTGAGCGCGGGCACGAAGCTGCCCAGCAGGTCCTGCAGCATGAAGCGGCCCGCGCGCGTGCCGGCATCGACCGCCGTGAGGATGAAGAGCGCCTCGAACAGGATCGCGAAGTGGTACCAGAAGGCCATCATGGCCTGCCCGCCGATCGCCTGGTGAAGGATGTGGGCCATGCCCACGGCCAGCGTCGGCGCGCCGCCGGTTCGCCCGAGGATGGTGGTCTCGCCCACGTCCTTGGCGGTCTGCACCAGCATCTCGGGCGTGATCACGAAGCCCCAGCCCGACACGGTGGCCGCCACCTGCTGAGCGGTGGTGCCGACCAGCGCGCCGGGGCTGTTCATCGCGAAGTAGATGCCGGGCTCGATGCACGAGGCCGCCACCAGCGCCATCACCGCGACGAAGGACTCCGCCAGCATGCCGCCGTAGCCGATGAAGCGCGCGTGGCGCTCGTTGTCGAGCATCTTGGGCGTGGTGCCCGAGGAGATGAGCGCGTGGAAGCCGGAGACGGCGCCGCAGGCGATGGTGATGAACAGGAACGGGAACAGGCTGCCCGACCACACCGGGCCGTTGCCCTGCGCGAACTGCGTGATGGCAGGCATCTGCAGCGTGGGCATCACGAACACGATGCCGATGGCCAGCGCGATGATGGTGCCGATCTTCAGGAAGGTCGAAAGGTAGTCGCGCGGCGCGAGCAGCAGCCACACGGGCAGGCTGGCGGCGACGAAGCCATAGCCCACCAGCATCCAGGTGAGCGCCTTGCCGTCGAAGGTGAAGAGCGGCGCCCATTCGGGGTTCTGGCTCACGGCCTGGCCGCCGAAGATGGCGAGCATCAGCAGCACGAAGCCGATCAGCGACACCTCGCCGATGCGCCCCGGGCGGATGTAGCGCAGGTACACGCCCATGAAGAGCGCCACGGGAATGGTCGCGGCCACCGTGAAGGTGCCCCACGGCGATTCGGCCAGTGCCTTCACCACGATCAGCGCCAGCACCGCGAGGATGATGATCATGATCATGAAGGTGCCGAACAGCGCGATCATGCCGGGCACCGGCCCCATCTCCTGCTTGACGAGGTCGCCCAGCGAGCGGCCGTCGCGCCGCGTGGAGATGAACAGCACGATGAAGTCCTGCACCGCGCCGGCGAACACCACGCCGGCCAGCACCCACAGCAGGCCGGGCAGGTAGCCCATCTGCGCCGCCAGCACCGGCCCCACCAGCGGGCCCGCGCCAGCGATAGCCGCGAAGTGGTGGCCGAACAGCACGTTCTTGTCGGTCGGCACGTAGTCCAGGCCGTCGTTGTGGCGGTGCGCCGGCGTCTTGCGGTTGCCGTCCAGGCCCAGGACCTTGTCGGCGATGAAGAGGCTGTAGTAGCGGTAGGCGATGAGATAGGTGCAGATCGCGGCGGCCACCACCCAGAGGGCGTTGACGCTTTCGCCGCGGGTCAGGGCCACGGTGCCCAGCGCGAACGCGCCGACCACGGCCACGACCAGCCACACCAGATGGCGTCGGATGCTGTGCATGCGGATGTCTCCTTGGATTGAACCCGGGAGTTTTGCCGGGCGGGGGCGCCGGCGCATCCGTCGGACCGCGCGGGGCGGGCGCGTGGCTTTGCGTAATGGAAAACCCTGGATTCGGTCGTGGCAGACACCGCACAGCGGAGCCTCTTGACCCTTGCACCTTGCTTAAATGTGATAAATTCACATAATTAACAATGTGAAACATTCCTTTCGAGCCACGATGAACCAGCATCCGCAGGCACGCAGACGCAGCAGCGGCTTCACATTGATCGAGGTCATGGTCACGGTGGCGATCGTGGCCATCCTGGCGGCCATCGCGCTGCCGAGCTACCAGCAGTACGTCATCCGCTCCAAGCGCTCGGCCGCCCAGGCGCAGATGATGGACATCGCCAACCGGCAGCAGCAGTTCCTCATTGCCAACCGCGGCTATGCCGACAAGGCGGCGCTCACCGCGAGCGGCTACAGCCTGCCGCCGGAGGTCTCGGCGAACTACAGCTACGACGTCACCCTCTCGACCTCCGGCGTCCCGGGCTACACGCTCACCTTCACGCCGACCGGCTCGCAGTCGGGCGACGGCAACCTCGGCCTCACCAGCGAAGGCGTGAAGACGCCGGCAGGCAAATGGTGAAGAGCAGCCCCGTCCGGCGCCAGCGCGGCGCCACGCTCCTGGAAGTGCTGGTCACGCTGCTCGTGCTGGCCATCGGCCTGTTCGGACTCGTGGGGCTTCAGGCGCGCATGCAGGCCTCCGAGATGGAGTCGTACCAGCGCTCGCAGGCGCTGATCCTGCTGAACGACATGGCCAGCCGCATCGCGACCAACCGCCGCACGGCGGCCAGCTACGTCACCAGCGCACCGCTGGGCGCCGACGCCGCCTGTCCCACCGCCACTGCGACGCGGCAGCAGGTGGACGCCAAGGAATGGTGCAACGCACTGCAGGGCGCGGCCGAGATCTCCGGCGGCAGCAAGCTCGGCACCGTGATCGGCGGGCGCGGCTGCGTGGAGGACATGGGCAACAACGAGTACCTGGTCACCGTCGCATGGCAGGGGTTGGGGCCGATCTCGGCGCCGCCTTCCGGCGTGGCCTGCGGCAAGGGCCAGTACGACAGCGGCACCACCTGCACGGGCGACAAGTGCCGCCGCACCGTGACCACGCTGGTGCGCATCGGGTCGCTCTCATGAACCGCCCACGCGCTCCGCGGCACGGCCAGCGCGGCCTGACGCTGATCGAGCTGATGGTGGCCATCACCATCACGCTCATCGTGGTGGCCGCGCTGCTCGCGCTCTTTCTCAACGTGAGCAACTCCCAGCGCGAGCTGGAGCGGGTCAACCGCCAGATCGAGACCGGGCGCCTCAGCACGTTCGTGCTCGAGAACGAGATCTCCCACGCCGGCTTCTGGGAGAACTACATGCCCGAGTTCGACGACCTTACCGTCACGGGCGCTCCCACGCACGTGCCCACCGGCGCGCTGCCCGACCCGTGCCTGCCCTACTCCGCCGCGAACTGGACCGACGACTACAAGCGCCAGCTGCTGGACATCCCGGTGCAGACCTACGACAGCGTGCCCGCGAGCTGCACAGACCTGCTGAAGAACAAGAAGGCCGGCACCGACATCATCGTGGTGCGCCATGCCGAGACCTGCCTGCCTGGCACGCCCAACTGCGACGCCGACACGAGCGGCGCCATGTACTTCCAGTCGTCGCTGTGCGGCACGCAGAAGCCGTCGTCCTTCGACCTGTCGACCGCCGGCTTCGGTAACATGCTCCGCAAGGACTGCACCACGCCCTCGCCCAAGCGCAAGCTGGTGGCCGACATCTACTACGTGCGCGACTACGCCGACGCCGTGGGCGACGGCGTTCCCACGCTGGCGCGCTCGCGCTTCGACTTCGTGGGCGGCACGCTGGCGCAGCAGCCGCCCACGCCGCTGATCGAAGGCGTCGAGGGCTTCCGCGTCGAACTCGGCCTCGACACGTTGAGCAAGACCGGCGCCGCCGTCGACTACACCACGGCCATCGCCTGGGCCGACCCGGCGAACAAGTCCACGCCGGCCAACCGCGGCGACGGCAGCCCCGACGGCAACTTCGTGCACTGCACCACGAGCCCCGCCTGTACCGCCGACCAGCTCGTCAACGTGGTGGCCGTCAAGCTCTTCGTTCTGGCACGCAGTTCCGAGGCATCGCCGGGCCACACCGACACACGCACCTACCAGCTCGGCGGCGCCACGCTGGGGCCGTTCAACGACCACTACAAGCGGCACGCGTTCTCCACCTCCGTGCGCCTGAGCAACGTCACCGGCCGAAGGGAGACGCCATGAACACACGCGCCCCACTCGCCCGCGGTGCCGGCCAGCGCGGCGCCGCCCTGCTCATCGGGATGATCATGCTGCTGCTGATCACCCTCGTGGTCACGGCCGCCTTCAACCTGAGCAACGCCAACCTCAAGGCGGTGGGCAACCTGCAGACGCGCAACGAGGCGGTGGCTGCCGCCAACCGCGCGATCGAGGAAGCCGCCACCAGCCTGCTCGTGCCCGGCAGCGACGGCAGCCCGACGCTGGCGCCGCCGCAGCAGACGGTGAGCATGGTCGACATCGACAACGACGGCGTCACCGACTATGTCGTGAACGTCGCGCCGCCGGTGTGCGTGCGCGCCACCAAGGCGCTGGACACCGGCAGCGGCGGCAGCACCGGCCCGGGCGGCGTCACGGGCGGCGCGTCGAGCAGCGGCTCGGGCCTCTCGACGCTGCCCGACCAATACAACTCCGTGTGGGACATCAGCACCACGGTCACCGATGCCCGCAACACCAGCGGCGCCACCACCTCCGTGCGCCAGGGCGTGCGTGCCCTGCTCAACAAGGCGCAGTTCGAAGCGTTCTGCGCTTCCTAGGCATGCCCTCCCACGACAACCCGACGACGAACAGGCCCGCACCATGACCCGGAAACTTCTCGCTTCGCTGTGGACAGCCGCCGCGCTCGCTGCGTTGACGGCAATGCCGGCGGGCCCGGCCCACGCCGAGGACATCGACCTCTTCGTGGGCTACAACCCAAGCGCTGCGCAGACGCCGAACGTGCTCTTCGTGCTGGACAACACGGCCAACTGGAACCAGCCCTTCACCGCCGAGATGACCGCGCTGGCGTCGGCGTTCGAAAGCCTGAAGTCCAACAGGTTCAAGGTCGGCCTGATGATGTTCACCGAGACCGGCCAGGGCAACTCCAACTCCGACGGCGGCTACGTGCGCGCCGCGGTGCGCACGATGGACGACGGCACCAAGGTCAAGTACGGCGCGCTCATCCGCAGCCTGGACAAACTGGCGGACAAGTCCAACGGCGGCAAGGCCGGCAAGACCATGGCAGAGGTCTACCGATACCTGGCCAATGGCGCGCCCATCGCCGGCAACGGCAAGGTCAAGGCCGACTACAGCGGCAACACGAGCGGCACGGCGGCCTCCAAGGCCATCTACGCGCTGCCGCGCAACGCGCTCGGCAGCTTCTCCGCCACCACCTACGTCGGCCCCAGCACCGAGAACTGCACCGGCACCTTCGTCATCTACATCAGCAACGGCGCGGCGCAGGACAACACCAGCGACAGCCAGACCTCCAACGCCGCCCTGCGCGCCGCGGGCGGCGACGCGACGCAGATCGCCCTGAGCCCCAGCGGCTCGCAGGACAACACAGCCGACGAGTGGTCGCGCTTCCTGCAGACGAGCATGGGCGTGAAGGTCTACACCATCGAGGCCGCCAAGGCGACCGGCGGCCAGGGCCCGGGCTGGACCTCGCTGCTCAAGAGCATGGCCACGCAGAGCAAGGGCGAGTACTACGACATCTCCTCCAAGCCCGACCTGGGCAGCGCGCTCGGCGCGGCGCTGGACGACATCTTCAGCAAGATCCAGTCGGTCAACAGCGTGTTCTCCTCTGTGAGCCTGCCGGTGAGCGTGAACACCCAGGGCACCTACCTGAACCAGGTGTTCGTGGGCATGTTCCGCCCCGACCAGGATGCCTTTGCGCGCTGGAACGGCAACCTCAAGCAATACAAGCTAGGGCTCGACCGCAGCAACCAGCTGATCCTGCAGGACTCGGTGGGCGCCAACGCGGTGAACAACCAGACCGGCTTCGTCGCTCCCTGCGCCCGCAGCTTCTGGACGCCCGCGCCGAGCGACACCGACCTGTACTGGAGCTTCCGGCCCTCGGGAGACTGCATCGGCAAGGAAGCCGCCGACAGCCCCGACGGCAACGTGGTGGAGAAAGGTGCGCAGGGCTACATGCTGCGGCGCATGGCCGTCGCCAACCGGAACATGAAGACCTGCACGCCGGGCAGCTGCACGGCGCTCACCGCTTTCGCCGACGGCAACGCCGCCATCACCAAGGCTGCGCTGGGCGTCACCGCCGACACCGACCGCACTTTGATCATCAACTGGGCGCGCGGTCTCGACGACAAGGGCGACGAGCGGCCCGACGCGCAGGGCAACCCCGTCACCTCCACCTCGATGCGCCCTTCGGTGCACGGCGACGTGGTGCACTCGCGGCCGGTGGCCATCAACTACGGCACCGACGCCGCGCCCCAGGTGGTGGTGTTCTACGGCGGCAACGACGGCGTGCTGCGCGCAGTCAACGGCAACCGCACCGCGGCCATCGGCTCGGCCGCGGCGGGCGACGAGCTCTGGTCGTTCATGCCGCCGGAGTTCTACGGCAGCATCAAGCGGCTGTACGACAACAGCACGCGCATCAGCTTCCCCCTGCTGCCGGTCACCTCGGGCGCGGTGGCGCCCAAGCCCTACGGCATGGACGGCCCGGTCTCGGCCTATCGCCAGGGCAGCACCGCCTGGCTCTACGCGAGCATGCGCCGCGGCGGCCGGCTGATCTACGCCTTCGACGTCTCCTCCGCCGCCTCGCCCACGCTGAAATGGCGCAAGGGCTGCCCCAACCAGGGCGACGACGTCGGCTGCGACAGCGGCTTCGAGGGCTTCGGCCAGACCTGGTCTGCCCCCAAGGTCATGCGCGCCAACGGCTACGGCGGCGGCAACAGCCCGCTGCTGATCTTCGGCGGCGGCTACGACAAGTGCGAAGACGTCGACACCAACAGCGCAGCCCAGGCCTGCGGCACGGCAGCGAAGGGCAGCGGCATCTACGTGCTCGACGCCGACACCGGCGCGCGGCTGCAGATGTTCCCCACCGCTCGGCCGGTGGTGGGCGAAGTCACCGTGGTCACCGATTCGCTCGGCATCGCGCGCATCGCCTACGCGGCGGACCTGGGCGGCAACGTCTATCGCATCGCCCTCAGCAGCGGGGCACCCTCGGCCTGGACCATGACGCAGGTCGCCTCGCTGGGCTGCGACACGGTGACCACCTGCACCCCCAACCGCAAGTTCATGTTCGCGCCCGACGTGGTGGAGGACAACGGTGCCTTCGTCATCCTGCTGGGCTCGGGCGACCGCGAGAAGCCCCTGCGCTACTACAACGTCGCGCTGGGTGTGGCCAACCGCTTCTACATGCTGGTCGACAAGACCACCGACAGCACCTGGCTGAGCAGCGAGACCAGCAACTGCGGCGCCGGCAACGGCCTGCTGTGCCAGGCCTCGCTGCAGCCCATCACCGACACCTCCACGCCGACCTCGTCCGACCTCGCGACGAAGAAGGGCTGGTACCTCGCCCTCGCAGCCGGCGAACAGGTGGTGACCAGCTCGGTCACCGCCTACGGCGTCACCACCTTCAACACCCACACGCCCAGCAACCCGAATGCGCAGATGTGCCGCGCGGACCTCGGCACCGCGCGCGTCTACAACGTGTCGTACGTCAACGCAGCACCCCAGGGCCCCGGCGGCCGCTTCCAGAACGTGGTGGGCGGTGGCCTCGCGCCCTCGCCGGTGGTGGGCCGCGTCCAGCTCGACGACGGCAGCATGCGCGACGTGGTGATCGGCGCCAACCCCGACTCGTTCCTGAGCCCCAAGGGCACCGCACCCAAGGCCGCGTTCAAGCAGCCCAAGGGCCGGGTCTACTGGTTCATCCAGAAGTGAGCATGCGCAGCACCGGCAACATGCGCTACCGGCCCCGCACTGCCCACGCCCCCGGCTTCACGCTGGTGGAGCTGATGGTCACGGTGGCCGTGCTGGTGGTGCTCGTCGCCATCGCCGTGCCCTCGTTCGACGGCATCCGGCTTTCCATGCGACTGAGCAGCTATGCCACCTCGCTGGTGGCGGGCAGCCAGCTCGCACGCAGCGAGGCCATCAAGCGCAACGCGCCGGTCACCCTCTGCGCCTCGGCCGACGGCACCAGCTGCAGCACCAACGGCCAGTGGGAAGCCGGCTGGATCGTGCTGAGCGGCACGCAGGTGCTGCGCGTGGAAAGCGCGGCGGCCTCCGGCTACCTGCTGCGCGAGGCGGGCGGCGCGAGCGCCATCGTGTTCCAGGCCACCGGCGTGGGCGCCAGCCAGAGCCGGATCACCATCTGCCGCAGCGCACCGAGCGCCAACCAGTCGCGCGCCGTGAACATCAGCGCCACCGGGCGCACCAACGTCACGAGGTCGAACGACGGCACCTGCACCGCCACCTAGCCTTCCCCGCGGACACAAGGCCAGGGCGGCCTTCGCGGACGAACGACAATACCCCGCTGCGAAGGGGGCTGGAATCCGCTCCGGCACGACTGGAAGCCCGGGCCCCTTCTCCCTTCTTGTCTCGGACGCAAAGAACCAGGAGCAACGACCGCACCCATGGAACAACGGCTGGATTGGGCCCTCGCCGCCTGCGCTCGCATCCTCCGTCCGGTGGTCCGGCTGGCGCTCGCCATGGGCGTCAAGCACCCGCATCTGGAAGAACTCCTGCGCGACCTGCTCATCGAGGAGGCCCAGCGCTCCTGGCGCCAGCAGGGCGTGAAGCGGCCCAACCTCAGCCAGATCTCGGTCACCACCGGCCTGAACCGCAAGGCGGTCACCGCCAAGGTCCGCGCCACCGCCGACCCGCTGCCGCACACCGAGCTGTCGGCCGCCGCCAAGACCTTCACGCTCTGGCTGCAGATGACGGTCGAGAACGAGGACCTTCGCCGCATCCCCGTCTCCACCGAGGACGAGGCCCCCTCCTTCGAGCGCGTGGCCCGGCTGGCCAGCCGCGGCAACATCCACCATCGCACCATCCTGGATGAACTGGTGCGCCTGAACATGGTGGCCGAGGACAACGGCACCGCCGAGCTCATGGCCGACGGTTTCGTGCCGGTCGAAGACCTGCAGTCGATGCTCGCATTCCTGGGCGACAACGGCCGCGACCACCTGCTGGCCGCCGTCTCCAACACGCTGGGCGAAACGCCCCGCATGCTGGAGCGCTCGGTGTACGCGCGCGGCCTCACGCTGGAAGACTGCGAAAAAATCCAGCGCCTCGCACGCGAGCGCTGGACCGGGCTGCACCACGAACTGGCCCGCGAGATGACCGAGGCCGTCGAGCGCGCCCCCGCCGACAGCAAGGCCCGCATCCGCGTCGGCATCTATACCTACTACGAAGACGACGAAGCCGCGCCGAAGAAGAGCGGGCCGCCCTCACGATGAACACGATCCTCACCACGGTGCACTCCCTCCGGCCCACGCGCGCACCCCTGCGCGGGCTGCTGCGCAGCCTCCTGCTCGCCGGCGGCATCGCACTGCTCCTTTCCTGCGGCGGCGGTGGCGGCGGCACGTCGGGCGCCGGCGTGGCCGGCATCTCCACAGCAGCGACCGCGACCGGCACGGGGGCGGGCGGCGGCGCCGACAACAGCGGCGGCGGCACCGGCGGGGCCGACGGCTCAGGAAGCACCGGAAACGGCACCGGTGCAGGAACCGGCGGCAGCGACGGCACCACCACCGCCGGCAACACGAACGGCGACGGCTCCGGCGTGGGTTCCGGCGGCACCGGCGTGACTGCGGACGCGGCCGGTATCGGCGCGGCGGACGGCCTGGGCAGCATCATCCTCAACGGGCTGCGCTACAACACCGACAGCGCCACCTTCAGCCTCGAAGACACGACCGAGCTGCAGATCGGCATGAGTGCGCGCGTGGCCGGCAAGGTCGATGCCAACTTCACCAGCGGCGTGGCCGCGCAGGTGGTCTCGGCCGCCGAACTGCGCGGCGCCGTCTCCGCCATCGACCTGCCGAGCGGCAGCTTCACAGTGATGGGCAGCCGCGTGACCACCGACACCGCCACCGTCTGGGGCGACGCCAACGGCCCCGCCGACCTGCGCGACGGCGCGGTGATCCAGGTCTGGGGCCTGCCCGCCGCACCGGGCACGCTGCGCGCCACGCGCGTGCAGGTCACGCCTGCCTCCACCGAACCGCTGGTGACCGGCACCGTTCAGAACCTCGACCGCGTCGGCCGGCAATTCACCCTCGGCCTGCTCACGGTCGACTTCGGCGGCGCGACCTTCGGCCCCGGCGTCGACGCCGCCAGCCTGGCCGACGGCGCCATCGTCCGCGTGCGCGGCACCGCGGCGCCGGTGGCTGGCCGCTTCACCGCCACCAGAGTTCAGGGCTGGTACGCCATTCCCACCGCCGACGGCATCGCACTGCAGCTCGCGGGCGTCGTGACCGACTTCGCATCGCTCGGCGACTTCCGCGTGCTCGGCAACAGAGTCGACGCGCGCAATGCACAGATACCCGGCGGCCAGGCCGGCTCCATCGGCAACAGCGTCAAGGTCGAGGTCGACGGTTTCCTCTCTGGCCAGGTACTGGTGGCGAAGAAGCTGCGCGTGCGCTACGTGCCGGGCACGGGCGGGCCGGCTTCCTTCACGGTGATCGGCGCCATAGGCAATTACCAGTCGGCTTCCGACTTCATCGTGCGCGGCCAGCGCGTGAATGCCGGCGGCTCCGCTACCATGTTCGTCAACGGCACCGCCACGGACCTGGGCAACGGCAAGCGCGTGACAGTCGTCGGAGACCGCGTGGTCGACGGCGTGCTCATCGCCCAGAGCGTCACCTTCGCGCAACCCTGAGCCCCGGGGGCCCAGCCCCCGCATCGGGCGGTGCCGTGCAACACAGGCCACGTCGTCCGCGGCGCGACCGGATCGATCGATCGGAGCCATGGAAACGCCTACCGCCCAAGCGAGCGAATCCCCGACGCCGCGCTGCTGCATCGCAGGCGGCGGCCCTGCCGGCATGGTGCTGGGCCTGCTGCTCGCCCGTGCCGGCGTGCCGGTGGTCGTGCTGGAGAAGCATCTCGACTTCCTGCGCGACTTCCGCGGCGACACGGTGCACCCGTCCACGCTGGAGGTGCTGCACGAGCTGGGCCTGCTCGACGCCTTCCTGCAGCGCCCCCACGACCGCGTCGACGAGCTGCGCGCCAGCTACGAGGGCCGCACCGTGCCGGTGGCCGACTTCACCCACCTGCCCTCGCACAGCAGGTTCCTGGTGCTGATGCCGCAGTGGGAGTTCCTGGACTTCATGTACGACGAGGCGCGGCGCTATCCGGGCTTCGAGCTCTGGACCGATGCCGAGGCCATCGGCCTGCTGCAGGAAAAGGGCCGCGTCAACGGCGTGAAAGTGCGGCGCGACCGCCGCGCCGGCCAGCCGCGCGAGGTCGAGCTGCACGCCTCGCTGGTGGTGGCCGCCGACGGACGGCACTCGGCGCTGCGCGATGCGGCGGCGCTGCCGCACATCAGCTACGGCGCGCCCATCGACGTGCTCTGGATGGCCATTCCGCGCCGCGAGGAAGACCCGGCGTCCACCGGCGGCCACATCGCGGGAGGCCGCATCCTGGTGACGCTGAACCGCGGCGACTACTGGCAGTGCGCCTTCGTCATACCCAAGGGCGGCCACGATGCGCTCAAGGCACGGGGCATCGGCGCCTTCCACCGGGAGATCGGCCGCATCGCGCCCTTCCTGGTCGACAGGCTGCCCGCGGCGCTGCCCGACTGGGACTCGGTCAAGCTGCTCGAAGTGACGGTCGACCGGCTCGAGAGCTGGTCCTGCCGCGGGCTGCTGTGCATCGGCGATGCCGCGCATGCGATGTCGCCGGTGGGCGGCGTCGGCATCAACCTCGCGGTGCAGGACGCAGTGGCCGCCGCCAACCTGCTGTGGGCCGCGCTGGCCGGCGACGCGAGCGACAAGGAGATCGACGCCCTGCTGCCCCAGCTGCAGCGCCGCCGTGAGTGGCCCGTGCAGGTCACCCAGGCCGTGCAGCGCTTCATCCAGGACAACGTGCTCATGGCCGTGCTCGACCGCGAGCCGCCGGACCGCCAGGCGCCGCTGCCCTTGCCCCTGCCCTTGCCCTTGAAGCTCTTGGCGCGCTGGCCGCTGCTGCGCAGGCTGCCGGCCCGGGCCGTGGGGCTGGGGGTGCGCCCGGAGCACGTCCGGTCGCCGGACGCCGGGCGTTGATTCCGGCAGCGGTCTCGGCGATGGAAAACAGGCATTTCGTTACACAGCCGGCGCCCCGCACAGGCGCCCGGAGAGCCTCGGACTGAGGGTGCTGTTGTAGACTGCCGGGTTTTTCGGTCAGGCGCCGTCAGACGCGTCCAGGAGGTTATGGGGCAAGTTTTAAGGCGCACAAGTTTCAACGGCTCGGCGCTCATTCGCTTGCTTTCCCGACTGGCCGAGGCTGATGTCCGCGAACCTGCAAATCCCACCGCCGACCGGCTGAGCCAATGGTTCGGCTGGACCGACGCGATCTCGCTGTCGGCCGCGCTCGACGGCGCGCCCGCGATGGCGCAGGCAGGCATCCGGGCTCCCCGCAACACCGAAGAAAACGAATGCAGCCGCGTGCGTACCGCGCTGGCCAATGCCATCGTCGAAGACAACACCTTCGGCGCCGGCAAGGACGCAGCCTCCGACTTCGCCCCCTACCGCCGCCGCTACCTCGCCCGGCAGCAGGCCATGGAAGCCGGTGTGGGCTCGCTGCGCAGCAGGCTGCGCTCCGCCATGGCCGCCAGGTCGCCCGCGATGGCGCGGCTGGCCTCGGTCGACGTGGTGATGGCGCAGGTGCTGGAAGCACGCGAGCACAGCCTGCTGTCGGCCGTTCCGGGGCTGCTGGAGCGGCATTTCGAGCGGCTGCGCAAGGCGGCCGCCGCCGAGGCGGCGAGCGAGGAAGACGAGGCGCAGCCTGCCGCCCCGCCCTCCGACGCATGGCTCGACACCTTCCGCAAGGACGCGCAGGACGTGCTGCTCGCCGAACTTGATTTTCGATTTCAACCGGTCGAAGGGCTGCTCGATGCCCTTCGCACCCAGGCCACCAGGACCCCATGACCCGATTCCTTCAATACGCTGTGTTTGCCGCCGGCCTGGCCGTCGTCGGCTGGGTGGGCGCCGGCTACATCGGCACCAACTCGCTGGCGCTGGCCGTCACCCTGATCGTCGGTGCCTTCTACATCCTCGGCGCGCTGGAGCTGCACCGCTTCCAGCAGGCCACCGGCACGCTGACGCAGGCCGTGTCCAGCCTCTCCGCGCCGCCCCAGAACCTCGGCGCGTGGCTCGACGGTCTTCACCCTTCGCTGCGCAACCCGGTGCGCCTGCGCATCGAGGGTGAGCGCGTGGGCCTGCCGGGCCCGGCGCTGACGCCCTACCTCGCCGGCTTCCTGGTGCTGCTGGGCATGCTGGGCACCTTCATCGGCATGGTGGTCACGCTACGCGGCACCGGCATCGCGCTCGAAAGCTCGACCGACCTGCAGACCATCCGCGATTCGCTATCGGCCCCCGTCAAGGGCCTGGGCCTGGCCTTCGGCACCTCGGTGGCGGGCGTGGCCGCATCGGCCATGCTGGGCCTGGCCTCGGCGCTGAGCCGCCGCGAGAGGCTGCAGGCGGCGCAACTGCTCGACACCAGGATCGCCACCGTGCTGCGCCCCTTCTCGCAGACCCACCAGCGCGAAGAATCGTTCAGGCTGCTGCAGCAGCAGGCCCATGCCATGCCCGAGCTGGTCGGCCAGCTGCAGGCCATGATGCTGGCGATGGAACGCCAGAGTCAGGCGCTGAACGAGCGTCTCGTGGCCGGGCAGGACAGCTTCCACAGCAAGGCCGAGGCCGTCTACGGCAACCTTGCCGCTTCGGTCGACCAGTCGCTCAAGCACAGCCTCACCGAAAGCGCGCGCGTCGCGGGCGCGGCGATCCAGCCCGTGGTCGAAGCCACCATGGCCGGCATCGCGCGCGAGACCGTCGCGCTGCACGACACCATCTCGAAGACGGTCCAGCAGCAGCTCGACGGCCTCTCCAGCCGCTTCGAGGCCAGCACCACCCGCGTGGCGGACACCTGGAAGAGCGCGCTCGCGGAACACCAGCGCACCAGCGAAGCCCTGGCCGGCGACATGCGCGGCTCCCACGACAACTTCGCGCAGACCTTCGAGCAGCGCTCCGCCGCGCTGGTGGAGAGCGTCTCCGCCCGCCTCGAAAGCGCCGTCGGCAATGTGTCCGACAGCTGGAGCAGCGCGCTCGCGCAGCATCAGCGCGTGAGCGAGAAGCTCTCGGGTGACGCGCACCAGGCCCTGTCGACCGCTGCGGCGGCCTTCGAACAGCACTCCGCATCGCTGCTCCAGTCCATCGACAAGTCGCACGCCTCGCTGCAGACCGAGCTGGCATCGCGCGACGAACAGCGCCTTGCCGCCTGGACGCAGTCGATCACCGCCATGGCCGCCTCGCTGCAGCAGGAATGGCAGCAGGCCGGCGCACACAACGCGAGCCAGCAGCAACAACTGCTCGACACCATGGCGCAGACCGCACGCGAGATGCTGGCCCAGACCGAGGCGCACGCGAAGAACACCATCGCCGAGATCGAGAAGCTGCTGCAGGCCGCATCCGAGGCACCGCGCGCCGCGGCAGAGATCGTGTCGCAGATGACCTCGCGCGACGAACAGCGCCTCTCGGCCTGGACGCAGTCGCTCACCGACATGGCCGCCTCGCTGCGCCAGGAATGGCAGCAGGCCGGCGAGCACACCAGCAGCCAGCAGAAGCAGCTTCTCGACGCCATGGCGCAGACCGCGCACGAGATGTCGGCCCAGAACGAAGCGCATGCGAAGAACACCATCGCCGAGATCGAGAAGCTGCTGCAGGCCGCATCCGAGGCACCGCGCGCCGCGGCCGAGATCGTGTCGCAGATGACCTCGCGCGACGAGCAGCGCCTCTCGGCCTGGACGCAGTCGCTCACCGACATGGCCGCCGCGCTGCGCCAGGAATGGCAGCAGGCCGGCGAGCACAGCGCGAGCCAGCAGAAGCAGCTCATCGACACCATGGCGCAGACCGCGCGCGACATGTCCGCGCAAACGGAAGCGCATGCCAGGAGCACCGTCGCCGAGATCGCCCAGCTGCTGCAGGCGGCGGCCGAAGCGCCGCGCGCCGCGGCCGAGGTGGTGACCGAGCTGCGCCAGAAGCTGGCCGACGGCATGGCGCGCGACAACGCGATGCTGGAGGAGCGCAGCCGCATCCTCGAGACGCTCTCCACCCTGCTCGATGCGGTGAACCACGCCTCCACCGAGCAGCGCACCGCCATCGACACGCTGGTGTCGGCATCGGCCGAGATGCTGGAGCGCGTGGGCAGCCGCTTCACCGAGCGGGCCGATGCCGAGTCCGAGAAGATGGCCTCGGTCGCCGCTCAGATCACCGGCAGCGCCGTCGAAGTGGCCAGCCTGGGCGAAGCCTTCGGCCTCGCGGTGCAGCTCTTCAGCCAGTCGAACGACAAGCTTGCGGCCCACCTGCAGCGCATCGAAGGCGCGCTGGGCAAGTCCATCGCGCGCAGCGACGAGCAGCTGGCCTACTACGTCGCGCAGGCGCGCGAGGTGATCGACCTGAGCATCATGTCGCAGAAGCAGATCGTCGAAGACATGCAGCAGATCGCCGACCGGCAGCGCCAGCTGCCGCAGCAGGCGCCCGCGGACAGCGAAGCATGATCCGCGACGACATCGAGGCCGGCTTCGACGAACCGGGCGTGCCCGTTTGGGCCGTCTTCGGCGACCTCATGGCCGGCCTGCTCGGCGCCTTCGTGCTCATCCTCGTTTGCGCGATCGGCATGCAGCTCGAACTCGCGTCGAAGCTGGAAACCGAAGTCAAGCAACGGCAGGCCGAGGCCAAGCGATTGCAGACGCTCGAACAGGCATTGGCTGCACCGCTGGCCGCCGGCCGCGTGACGCTGACCAACGGTCGCATCGGCATCAGCGGCAACGTGCTGTTCGCCTTCAACTCCGCAGAGCTGCAGCCCGAAGGCCGCCAGCTGCTCAGGAGTCTCGCCGCGCCGCTGACCGCCTATCTCAAGTCGCGCGACGAGATCCTGATGGTGAGCGGCTTCACCGACGACCGGCAGATGCGCGACAACGCCCGCCAGTTCGCCGACAACTGGGAGCTCTCGGCACAGCGCGCGCTCACCGTGACGCGCGCGCTGATCGAATCGGGCGTTCCGTCGTCGTCGATCTTCGCGGCGGCATTCGGCTCCGAGCAGCCGGTTGCGTCGAACGCCGATGCCGATGGCCGCTCGAAGAACCGCCGCGTGGAGATGGCGCCCACGCCGCGCCCGTCGAACGGCGGCGCCAGCAACGTCAACGCTAACGCCAAGCCCCGTGACTGAAACCGAAGGCAGCGAAGCCGCACGCGACATCGGCGCGCTGGTCGCCGCCGCCCTCGCACGCGGCGACCAGCGCTTCGACCCCGTGCGCTTCCGCTTCATCGAGGCGATGGCCAGGCGCGCCGCCGCGCACGGCGGCGAGGCACGGCAGATGCTGGACGACAAGGTGGCGGCGCTTCTTGCGGCCTACGAGGAGGATCGGACGAAGGCGCAATCCGCAAGCCCGGAACCGCAAGAGCAAACGGCGACCGTGGAACAGAGTGCTCTTGCAGAGCTCGTCGAGCACATCGCGCAACATGCGCCGGTGCCGGGCAATGCCCCGATCGCACCGACTCCCGCAAGGGCCGGCGCCGCGGCTGCAGCCTCGCCCGCAGCGCCCCCGCCCGAGCTCAAGTCGATCCGCTACTTCCAGAGCACCTGGTCCAGGCTCAGTGCCGACCGGCGCCTGACGCAATCGCTGTCGAAGGTGCCCGAGAACGCCGGCCCGCTCAACTCGCACCACCTCGTGCACCGCTCCCTCACGCTGATGCGCGACATCTCGCCGGAGTACCTCAACCGGTTCATGGCGTATGTCGATGCGCTGTCGTGGGTCGATCAGTTGAATGCGGGGGGAAATGCCGGTGCGGCAGCACCTGCAGGTGCCGCAGGCTCACCCGCGAAGAAGAGCGGCAGAAGCAGGCCGGGCTGAGCCGACGCGCTTGCGTCTATGGCCGCCGCGCCTGCACCACCTGGCGCGACCAGTACACGCCATCGAGCCGGTCGAGCCGCACAACGCCGCCCGTCGAAGGCGCATGCACGAAGCGGCCATTGCCCACGTAGATGCCCGCATGCGAAGGCGTGGAGGCGCCGAACAGGACGAGGTCGCCGGTGCGAAGCTCCGACATCGGCACCGGGGCGCCGAAGCCCGCCATGCGCGCCACCGTACGCGGCGGAGCCTCGCCGACGCTGTTGAGATACACATAGCCGATGAGCCCGCTGCAGTCGAAGCCGCCGTCGGGCGTGTTGCCGCCGTAGCGGTACGGCGTGCCGACGAGGCCCAGGGCGTGGATCGCGACGCTGTTCGACTGCTCGGGCGTCAGCAGGCTCGTGCCGCCGATCACGGCGCCGGGGCTGCCGCCTTGCCGGGGCCCGGGCGGGCCGCTGGCACAGCCGATGAACAGGAGGCAGGCTGCTATCGAAAGAAGCCGAAGCAGCCACTGCTGCGATGTGGTGGGGGATGAGGGTGTCGGCACAGGCGCGTCGTACATGTCGGATGGCTGGGCTCGTGAACCTGCACGAACTCTAGCGCGGAATGCGACGGTTTCCTGAAGATGGCCGCCCTCCGCGGCCTGCACTGCGGCGCGGACGCCACGGAGGGGGTGCGGGCAAGGGGCCTGTGCATGCCCCTTGCGCGTTCTTTGGGGCCTATTTTCCTGGCTGCTTACTCGGCAGCGGGCGCGTTGACCGCGTCCTTCAGCGCCTTGCCGGCGGTGAACTTCGGCGCCTTGCTGGCCTTGATGGTCATCTTCTCGCCGGTCGAGGGATTGCGCCCTTCACGCTCGGGACGGGCAGCCACGGCGAAGGTGCCGAAGCCGATCAGTTGCACCGTATCGCCCTTTGCCAGGGCGCGCGACAGATTGTCGATGACGGAATCGAGCGCGCGAGCGGCATCGGCCTTGCTGAGGTTGGTGTCCGTGGCGACGGCGGCGATGAGGTCGGTCTTGTTCAAAACGGATGTTCTTTCTTGCTTGAATCGATGGTGGAAAAAAACGGTGGCGCGAATGCGCACCGGGCTTGAATGTAATCGCGCTCGCGGGAAGCGGTGGAGCGCCGATGCGTTTCAAAAGTGAAACATCGTGATCGATGCACGGGGGTGCGCAGAAATCGGGCATCGGGGCGAGCAACGCGAAGGCATTGCCCGCCGCGTGCAACAGGCCGATTGCCCTTCAGCACCCGACACACTTCTTGATGCGCGAGCGCCGATACAGCCAGTTGCCTGTCACTCCACCGGCAACAACACAAAGGGCCTGGACCAGCAAGGCGATCATGAAGGAATCGGAGAGGTCGTACTCGCTGCGCGCCATGTTCATCTCGTACCAATGGCCAATCGCGGTCAAGACGAAATTGGAGACGAGGCCGAACAGCAATGCGCCCGCGGCGATGAAAAGAATTCGAGGCCCCGCGCGCTGATCGGCAAGCTACCCGACTTCCAAGACCTGTCAGTGGAGCGTTCAAGTCAAGCCAAAGACCAACAACAGATTGTTCGCCGGCATCCCATGCCTCTCCCGCAACACAAGCCCCGCCCGCTGCGCCTCCGCCGCCACGTCCTCCAGCCGCCGTATCCCCCACGCAGGATTGCGCCCGCGCAGGTCTTCGTCGAAGGCCAGATTGCTCGGCGCCGTCGGCACGTCGTCCTCGAAATAGGGGCCGTAGGTGACGAGCACACCGCCGGAGCGCAGATGCCGCGCCGCGCCCTGCATCAGCCCGACACACGCGGCCCAGGGTGCGATGTGGATCATGTTGGCGCAGTAGATCGCGTCGAACTTGTCCTGCCCTTGCGGGAAAGATGAGCCTTGCGAAGGCCATTGAGGCGCCGTGACGTCGAGCAGGATCGGCGGCCGAAGGTTGGGCAGTGCGGCCCGGGCAACGCGCGTGGCAATGCCGGGCAAGGCGCGCTCATCCCCGTCGGTGGGCTGCAAGGTCCATCTGCCCAGCGCGGTGGCGAACCAGACGGCATGCTGGCCGGTGCCGGAGGCGATCTCCAGCATCGCGCCCTCTTCGCCGAGGATGCCGGTCAATGCGTCGAGGATGGGCTGCTTGTTGCGTTCGGCGGCGGGGCTGTGGGGAAGGTCGGGCATGGGTGCGGCACCTGAATGAGGGGTGACGAGGGATGAGTGGGAGCGGCTGCGGCCCAACAAGAATATTCGAATGGCCGGTAAAGATGCCCGGAAATTCGATGTGCATATGACAATGCACTCCATCCGCGCCGTTCCATTGCATTGAAGGGCGCCTGCCCGGCGGGCCATCCGTCGCCCCGCGCCCCTCTTTTTCAAGGACCCGACAGACATGACCATCGAAACCCAGGACGACGTGGTAGCTCTCCAGCGCATCGGCCGCATCGTTTCGCTGACGCTGCAGCGCATGCTCGATGCAGCGGAGCCCGGCATGACCACACGCGAGCTCGACCTGATCGGCCAGCGGCTGCTGGAGGAGCACGGTGCGCGGTCGGCGCCGAAACTCACCTACAACTTTCCGGGCGCGACCTGCATCAGCATCAACGAAGAGGCCGCGCACGGCATTCCCGGTGACCGCGTCATCCGCGCCGGCGACGTGCTGAACGTCGACGTGTCGGCCGAGCTCGGCGGCTACTTCGCCGACACCGGCGGAACCACGGTGGTGCCGCCCACCAACCCGCAGAAGACCCGCCTGTGCCACGCCACCCGCACCGCGCTGGCCGAAGCGATGAAGACCGCCAGGGCCGGGCAGCCGATCAACCGCATCGGCGCCGCCATCGAGCGCACGGCCAAGGCCTATGGCTTCAAGGTCATCGAGAACCTCGCGAGCCACGGTGTCGGCCGCGCGCTGCACGAGGAGCCCGAGCACATTCCGGGCTACTTCGATCCCTCGGACACGCGCACGCTGCACGAAGGCATGGTCATCACCATCGAGCCCTTCCTGTCGACCAAGAGCCGCATCGTCACCGAGGCTCCCGACGGCTGGACGCTTGCGGGCGTGAAAGGCAACCTGTCTGCGCAGTACGAGCACACGATGATCATCACCAAGGGCGCGCCCATCGTCGTCACGACGCTTTGATCGAAGGGCCGATCGGGCGCCGAAGACAGCGCCCTCGCCTCCTGCCCTGCCCGGCTACCCCGCTGCCACGATCACATGCGCCTGGATCTTGCCGGCCACCGGGCCTTCGCCGTGGCGGCTGGCGATGACCTGCGCCGCCCGGTCCGTCGCCGCCTGCAGCGCCCCGGCATCGCGCGCCTCGATCTCGTTGCGCAGCGGCGTTCCCTGGCAATAGGCGGTGGCAACGTCGCGCGCCGATGGTGAGCGGCTCGTCTTCTCGCGCGTCTCGATCTCGATGCTCGTGAAGCCCGCGCGGCCCACATCGCTGCGGATCAGCGCCACGTCGTGGTAGCCGTGCGGCGTGCGCGCCAGAAAGCGCGGAGGGTCTTGCGGAAAGATCTCCGCGACGGCGCTGGTGACCTCGTCCGCAAAGGCGTTGTCCTCGATGCGGTCCCACACGGTGAACACGAAACGCCCGCCCGGCCTCAGCACGCGACGCGCCTCGGCATAGCCGGCGGTGCGGTCGGGGAAGAACATCGCGCCGAACTGGCAGAAGACGACGTCGAACGAGGCGTCTTCGAACGGCAGCCTGAGCGCGTCGGCCCGCCGCCATTCGATGTCGATGTTGCTGCTGCCCTGGCGGGTGGCGGCGTAGTCGAGCATGGGCTGGTTGAGGTCGGTCACCACGTAGCGCGTACCCTTGCCCAGCCTTGGCGCCAGGGCCCGCGTGACCACGCCGCTGCCTGCGGCCGTCTCGAGCACGGCGCCGGGGGAGAAGCCTGCGACCAGTTCGGCCGTGTCGGCAGCGTAGGCCTCGAAGATCAAGGGGACCATGAGCGTGTCGTAGAGCCGTGGGATCGAGCCTGCGAAGAGCTTGTCGCTTTCGGTCATGGGATGGCTCCTTGAAATCTGGACCTGCCTGGTACCCAGGATGCCCTGGAGCGCACTGGAGCGCCCTTGGGTGCCCTGTTCGAGTTACCCAGCTCGCGTGCGAACCGGGCGGCCTCGACAGGCGCGCCGCCGTATCGGGCATTGGTGACGCTGTGCGATGGTGGCCCTGTTCGCAGGCCCCGTCAACGTCGCGACCTGGAGCGCTCACAGCGGCGCCCGGCCGCGTGCGCAAGGGCCTTCATCGATCCTCGATGTTCAGGATCTTGCCCAGGCCGAGGAAGTAGTTGGCCAGGGCCAGCACGGTGGCCGTGACCGCGATGTAGACCACCGACAGCGCCGCCAGCGTCGGGTCGGCGAACTCGCGAACGTAGTTGTACATGGCCACGGGCAGGGTCTGCGTGTCCTGCGTGGTCACGAACAGCGACGCCGTGAACTCGCTGAACGACATGATGGCCGCGAACAGCCAGCCGCCGAAAAGCCCTGGCGCCAGCAGCGGCACAGTCACGGTCAGCAGCACCTTGAGCGGCGAGGCGCCCAGGCTGGCCGCGGCCTGCTCCAGGCGCTCGTCCAGGTTCTCCATCGACACGTAGACGCTGCGCATCACGAAGGGCAGCACCAGCATCACATGGCACAGGATGGCGATGCCCCAGCCGCGCTGCACCGAGGCCTGCGACACCAGGATCAGCAGGCCCAGCCCCAGCGTGAAGTGCGGCACCACCAGCGGCGAATGCAGGATGGCCAGCAGGGTCTGCTTGCCCTTGAATTCCATCCGCTTCGCTGCGATGGCCAGGCAGGTGCCGATCACCAGCGCCAGAAACGACGACCAGCCGGTGATGACCAGGCTGGCCTTGAAGCCATGCTGGAAGTCGGGGTAGCTGAACACCCGCGCAAACCATTGGAGCGAGTACGACTCGGGCGGGAAGGTGAGGATGGCCTTCTCGTTGAACGCGGCGATGGTGACCACCACCACCGGCAGCAGCACGAAGCCCAGCAGGACGGCGATCAGCAGGGGGCCTGCGATGCGCAGCGGAAGCGGCAGGGCGCTCTTGATCTTCATGGTGTCAGTGGCCTCCAATGGCCTTCAGCCGCCTGGTCAACTGGCCCAGGGCGAGCAGCGCGGCAGCGGTCAGCAGCAGGCCGACCACGCTCAGGCTCGCGGCCAGCGGGAAATTCATCGACGAGAAGCCGAGCTGGTAGACCAGCGTGGACACCGTCGGCACGCGGCCGCCGCCGATCATCTGCGGCGTGGCGAAGGCGCTGAAGGTCCAGGCGAAGGCCGTGGTGATGCTGGCCAGGATGCCGGGCATGGACAGCGGCAGCGTGACCGTGAGGAAGGTCTTGACCGGACCCGCGCCCAGGCTTTGCGCGGCCTTCTCGTAGTCGCGGTCGATGTGGGAGATGGCGGTGGCCAGCATCAGCACCACCACCGGAATGGTCACGTGCACCAGCGCCACGAGCACGCCCAGGTGGGTGAACATGAGCTCCAGCGGCCATTCGATGAGGCCGAGATGGCGCAGCACGCCGTTGATGAAGCCGTTGCTGCCCAGCACCGCGATCCACGAGTAGGTGCGCACGATCTCGCCCAGGAACAGCGGCGTGATCGACACCACGAGGATGAACGACTTGAGCGCGCGGTTGCGCACGCGCACCAGCGCATAAGCCAGCGGATAGGCGACGAGCAGCGAGAACACCGTCGTCTCCACGCTCAGCAGCAGGGTGTTGGCGAACGCGGCGAGATAGATCGACTTGGTCAGTCCGCTGAAGTTCTCCAGCGTGAGGCCGCCCACGTCCAGCGAGCCGGGCACGAAGGCGCGGAAGCTGAACTGCAGCACGGCCAGCAGCGACACGGCGATGCCCGCCGCAACAATGACGGCCGGGGACACCAGCCAGGCCCGTAGATCGGAACGCATTCCTGCCCTTCCCAACAACAACAACAACAACAACTTCTTCAGATGCTCGATCGGCGCGGGGAGACCGGCGCAGCGAGGGCCGCGCCGGTCTCCCCGGCTTGCATGCTCCAGCGCGGGATCAGTTCATGATGTTCTCGGTGAACCACTTGCGCCATTCGGCGGTCTTCTCGGCGCGCAGCTTGTTGTCGATCACGATGGCCTGGGTGTCCCACTGCTCCTTGGTGGTGAACACGCCGGGCAGCTTGGCGTCCTCGGCCGAGACCTTGGCATTGGTGACGACCGGGCTGGCCTTCTTGGAAGCGACGATCTTCGACTGCACGTCGGCCGACAGCGCGATGTTCAGGAACTTGTAGGCCAGGTCGGCCTTGGTCGTGCCCTTCATGATGGCCATCGTGTCCACGCCGAGCACGGCGCCTTCCTTGGGCATCACGACCTTGATCGGCACGCCCTGGCTGGCCATGTGGTACGCGTTCATCGACAGGATCACCTCCACGGGCGTCTCGCCGGTGGCGATCAGCTGCTGGGCGTTGGCGTCGTTGGTGTAGAAGGCCTTGAAGTTGGGCTTGAGCGTCTTGAGCTTTTCCTGGCCCTTCTCCCAGGTGGCGGCGTCGCCGCCCGAGAGCATGGCCGACACCGCGATGATGTGGCTGGGGTCGAAGTCGGGCGCGCTGAGCTTGCCCCTGAGCGCCGGGTTCCACAGGTCGTTCCAGCTCTCGAGCTTGATGCTGGCGGGCACCAGGTCGGGGCGGTAGCCGATGGAGTAGACGTACGCCCAGCTGCCGATGTGGTACGGGCTGATCTTGGCGCGGTCCACCAGGTTGGCGTAGTTCGGGATCTTGGCCGTGTCGATCTGTTCGAACAGGTTGCTGTTCACATACAGCCAGCCCACGTGCGAGGTCGTGAAGGTGATGTCGCTCTCGGGCTTGGAAGCCAGCTTGGCCTTGTTCAGGCGGTCGATGGTGCCGCCGGTCACGTACTTCACGGGCACGCCGGTCTGGCGGGTGAATTCCTTGCCGATGTTGTCGTCGATGAGGTCACGGAAGCTGCCGCCCCAGGTGCTCACCACGAGCGCGTTGTCCTGTGCCCAGGCGGTGGTGCCGCCCAGCGTGACGGAGAGCGCGCACAAAGTCAGAAGCTTGCGAATCATTGATTGAACCTCGATCGTAAAAGTTGAACATCTGCCGGTACTGCGATTGCGGGGCGCCCTGCAAAACCTTCGGCACGTGCAGCACCTGCATCACGGGGCCGGATCATAGGAATGGCTTACGTCGCGGCCTAATCGCCTTTTACGTACAGGTGGCTCAAATTTTCCGAGGGCCCCGGCGCGCGCGCCGCTCGGAAATTCCTAAACGGTCGCACGGAAAAAACAAATGGCGCCAACGGCCGGCGCCGACGACCATGCCGGTCCCGGCGCCATCGGCGTCTCATGCCCCCAGCCTCCCCTGCAGCGACCATGAAGCACACCCGCATCCGTCCTTTCAACACCAAGGTCACCTACCCGGAACAGAAGCTGGACAACGACCTCTGCCAGGCCGTCGTCGCCCGCGGCCGCACCGTGTTCCTGCGCGGGCAGATCGGCCAGAACCTGGAAACCTCCGAGAGCGTATGCATCGGCGACGTCGCCGGACAGGCCGAACAGGCCATGTCCAACATCGCCATGCTGCTGGAGGAAGCCGGCGGCGAACTGCAGGACATCTGCAAGATCACCATCTACATCATCGACCCGCGCTACCGCGAGGCCGTCTACCTCGTGGTCGGCCGCTGGCTCAAGGGCGTGTTCCCGGTGTCCACCGGCATCGTGGTCTCGGCCCTGGCCCGCCCCGAATGGCTGGTGGAGATCGACGCCACCGCCGTCATCCCCGACTGAACGCCATGACCTTCTCCATCGTTGCGCGCTGTCCCGCCACCGGCCAGTTCGGTGCGGCCGTGGCCTCCTCGTCGCCCGCCGTGGCGTCGCGCTGCGTGCGCGGCCGCCGTGGCGTGGGCGCCGCCGCCAGCCAGAACATCACCGACCCCGACCTGGGACCGATGCTGCTCGACCTGATGGCCGCCGGCAACACGCCCGCGCAGGCCGTGGCGCAGCTGCAGCAGCAGCGCCCCTTCATCGACTTCCGCCAGCTCCTGGCCATCGACGCGCACAACCCGCCGGTGGTGTTCACCGGGGCCAACGCGCTGGGTACCCTGGCGAGCGTGGTGGGCACGCACGCGGCCTGCGCCGGCAACATGCTGCGCAACCGCGAGGTGCCGGCGGCCATGCTGGCGGCCTTCGAGAAGGCCGAGGGCGCGCTCGCCGAGCGCCTGATGCAGGCCATGCTCGCCGGCCAGGCGGCCGGCGGCGAGGAAGGCCCCGTGCATTCAGCGGGATTGCTGGTCTACGGCACGCAGAACTGGCCCGTGGTCGACCTGCGGCTGGACTGGGTGGAGGCCGACCCGGTGCAGGCGCTGTACGCCACCTGGCAGGTCTATGCGCCGCAGCAGGAGGCCTACATCACGCGGGCGATCGACCCGCGCGCCGCGCCCAGCTTCGGTGTGCCGGGCAATCCCTGACGCAGGGGTGTCGCTACACTGGCGCGGTCGCTTCCGCGCCGCGCGTGGCGCGCCTTCCTGTTCCGATATGCTCAACCGCGTCTCCCTGCGCCAGATGGAGTACTTCGTCGCGACGGCCAAGTACGGCAGCATCGCCGCGGCCTCCGCGCAGATCCACATCTCCTCCCCTTCGATCTCCGCGGCCATCGCGCACATCGAGAGCGAACTCAACGTCCAGCTGTTCGTGCGCCATCCCTCCAAGGGACTGGGGCTCACCGCCATCGGCACCCTGGTGCTGAACCAGTGCCAGGACGTGCTCGAACGCTCCTCGCGCCTCTACGAGATCGCTTCCGACTCCGGCGACGTGATGCAGGGCCCGCTGCGCGTGGGCAGTTTCCAGTCGCTGACGGCCATGATCGCGCCCGAGGTCATCTTCCGCTTCGCGCGCGCCTTCGAGCGGGTCGAGATGCAGATGGTGGAGGGCGACCAGGAAGTGCTCATGAACAAGCTGCGGTCGCTCGAGATCGACGTGGCCCTGACGTACGACCTGCGCCTGGACGACGACATCGAGTTCGAGAGCCTGGCCACGCTGCCGCCCTACGTGCTGGTGAGCGAACTGCATCCGCTGGCGCAGCAGAAGGCCGTCACCTTCGAGGAGCTCGCCCCGCAGCCCTTCGTGCTGCTCGATTTGCCCATGAGCCGCGACTACTTCACCTCGCTGTTCGCCAGCGTCGGGCTGACGCCCAACATCGTGGCGCGCTCGCGTTCGGAAGAGGTGGTGCGCTCCATGGCCGCCAACGGCATCGGCTATGCGCTCTTCAACGTCCGGCCCAAGTCCAACCTGTCGCTGGACGGCAAGCGCATGGTGCGCGTTCGCCTGGCTGGCAAGCACCGCCCCATGCTCCTGGGGCTGGCCACCTACAAGCCCATGAAGCAGTCGCGACTGACCCAGGCCTTCATGGACCGCTGCCGCGCTTACATCTCCGACCAGTACATCCCGGGCATGAGCGCGGCCAGCTTCTTCGATCCCCATCCCGTGGCGCCCGAGACGCAAGAAACGCCAGACTCGCGAGACGCGCCGCCTTCGCAAAAACCATGACCACTGAACGCTCCGCCAGCGTCTCCAGCGTCTCCCTGCTGGAGACGCTGATCGCCTTTCCCTCCGTCTCCCTGCAACCCAACGACGGGCTCATCGCCGCGGTGCAAGACATCCTCTCGGCCGCCGGCATCGCCTCCACGCGCGCGCCGGACCCCGAGGACCCGCGCCGCACCAACCTGTTCGCCTCGGTCGGACCCGAGGGCGTGCCCGGCGTGCTGCTGTCGGGCCACACCGACGTGGTGCCCGTGGAAGGGCAGCCCTGGACATCGCCGCCTTTCGAGGCCACCCACAAGGACGGCCGCATCTACGGACGCGGCGCGGCCGACATGAAAGGCTTCGTCGCCTGCGCAGTCACCGCCATGGTGGCTGCCGCCGGACGGCCGCTGAAAAGGCCGCTGCAGCTGGCACTGTCTTTCGACGAGGAGATCGGCTGCGTCGGCGTGCGCCATCTGCTACGCCGGCTCGAAGGCCATCTGCCGGCGCCGTACCTGTGCATCGTCGGCGAGCCCACGCTGATGCGCATCGGCACCGGCCACAAGGGCAAGGCCGCCTACCGCGCGGTCTGCTGCGGCGAGGCCGGTCATTCGGGCCTCGCGCCGCAGTTCGTCAACGCCATCCACATGGCCAGCGACCTCGTGGCCTCGGCGCGCGAAGTGCAGCGCGAGCTGGCCGAAAGCGGCCCGCGCGAAGAAGGCTACGGCGTGCCCTACTCCACCGTGCACGTCGGCACCATCCAGGGCGGCCGCGCACTCAACATCGTGCCCAGCGAATGCACGCTGAACTTCGAGATCCGCAACGTCGCGCAGGACGAGCCGGCGCGGATTCTCGAACGCATCCTGCAGAACCTGGCCGCGCGCGTGAAGCGCGAGGCCCAGCACGCCGACGCGCCGCTGCCCGAGGTCACGCTGCAGAACAGCTACCCCAGCCTGTCGACACCGGAAGACGCGCCGGCCGTCGGTCTGCTGCGCGGGCTGCTGCCCGAGGGCACGCCCACCACCAAGGTCGACTACGGCAGCGAGGGCGGCCTGTTCCAGCAGAGCTGGCAGCAGACGCCCGTGCTGGTATGCGGCCCCGGCAGCATCACGGTGGCGCACAAGGCCGACGAATACGTGGAGCTGTCGCAGCTGCAGGCCTGCGACCGCATGCTGGCCGGGCTCGTCGACTTCCTCTGCCGCTGATTGGATAGTTAGATCGGCCGGGTCGCGGGATGCTGCGACCCACGGCGCGCATCGAATGACGAAGGCCGCCGGATCGCAGGATCCGGCGGCCTTCTCATTCACGCACCGTGCGCGATCAGCTCTTTTCGTAGGACATGTAGCCCTGCTGCAAAAGGATGTGGTCGGCGATGTACTTGGCGTCATGCCACACGCCGTAGATGAACGACGAGGCACGATTCACCAGGTTCGGCAGCCCCAGGAAGTAGATGCCGCTTTCGGCCGAGATGCCGCGCTTGTGGTACGGCTCGCCGTTCTCGTGGAAGGCGTTGACCTGCAGCCAGCTGTAGTCGAACTTGAAGCCCGTGGCCCACAGCACCGTGGTGATGCCGGCCTCGCGCAGGTTCAGGCTCAGCGTGGGCTCGGTCAGGCATGCGGGGTCGGGCAGAAGCTCCCAGGCCTCGGGCTCGGGCGGGAACGGCAGGCCGTTCTGCTCGATGTACGCATCGGCTTCGCGCAGCACGTCGAAGTAGGCCTGGTCACCCTCGGCCACGTTGCGGGCCAGGCCTTCGGCGAAGCGCATCACGCCGCCCTCGTAGGACTCGGTCAGGCCCACCAGTTCGATGCCCGCGTGGGCAAGGCGCCGGAAGTCCACCGTGCGGCCGCCCTCGTAGCCGCTCACGGCAAAGGCCACGTGCTTCTTCTTCGGCTTGATGCGGACTTCGTCCCACAGGCCGAGCGCGCCCAGCCACCAGCAGTAGTCGCGGCCGCGGTACGAGCGCGGCGGACGGTAATGCTCACCCACCGACAGGTACACCTTGCGGCCGGCCTGGCGCAGCTCTTCGGCGATCTGCGAGCCCGAAGCGCCCGCCCCCACCACCAGCACCGCGCCGTCGGCCAGCTGGCCCGGGTTCTTGTAGGCCGATGAATGCAGCTGCGCGACCGGCGCATCGGCCGGCACGATGGCGGGATAGGCCGGGATCTGGAACGGGCCGGTGGCCGCGACCACGTTCATCGCCTCGATCACGCCTTGCGAAGTGGTCACCTTGAAGCCCGGTCGGCCGACATGGCGCTCGACGCGCTGCACCTCCACGCCAGTGCGAACGGGGGCCTTGAGCATGGCTGCGTAGTCCTCGAAGTACTGCGCCATGCGCTCCTTGGGCGGAAAGGCCTCGGGCGAGATGCCCTCGAACTTCAGCCCCGGAAAGCGGTCGTGCCAGGCCGGGCCGTTGGCGACCAGCGAATCCCAGCGCTCCGAACGCCAGCGCTCCGCGATGCGATTGCGTTCCAGCACGAGGTGCGAGACACCCATGGCCGCCAGATGCTCGCTCATCGCGATACCGGCCTGGCCTGCACCGACCACCAGGGTATTGATTTTCTCCACAGACATTTGATGTTCCTCAGGATGATCGACGGGGCTGTTTCGGCCAGGCAGGCCGGCGCTGCCACACACCGATTGGGGGCCGAGTCTGATGAAGGGCATGGCGTTTGAAAATCATGTTTTTCAGACGCAAGGCTTAGGAAAAAGCGAAGCGCGGCCGCCACGCCCGCAAGACGTTGCGCAACGCAGGAGAAAGCGCCTGTTTCGTTTTTTCCGAGGGGCCGGCTCAATATCTGCAAATGCCCGCCGAGAGCCGATTGACTTATCGTTTCGGCCATGAATCCTGTCCCTCCCGAGCTCGGCCCCAATGCGGCCGATGTGGCCGTCAGCATCGAAGGCGTGGTCAAGAAGTACCACGACCAGACCGTGCTGCGCGAGGTCTCGCTGAAGATCCGGCGCGGCGAGTTCCTCACACTGCTGGGGCCTTCGGGCTGCGGCAAGACCACGCTGCTGAACCTGATCGCAGGCTTCGCCGAGGCCGACAGCGGCGAAGTCTTCATCGACGGCCGCCCCGTCACCAGCGACCCGCCGCACCTGCGCAAGATCGGCCTCGTGTTCCAGAACTACGCGCTGTTCCCGCACATGACGGTGGAGCGCAACATCGGCTACGGCCTGCGCATGCAGGGCGTGCCCAACGACGAAGCGGCAAGGCGCATTCGCGATGCCATGGCCATGGTCAAGCTCGACGGCCTCGGCCACCGCAAGCCGCGCGAACTCTCGGGCGGCCAGCAGCAGCGCGTGGCACTGGCGCGCGCGCTCGTCATCCAGCCCAAGGTGCTGCTGCTAGACGAACCCTTCTCGGCCCTCGACAAGAGCCTGCGCGGCTCCATGCAGGTGGAGATCCGCGAGATCCAGCGCCGCCTGGGCCTGACCACCGTGTTCGTCACGCACGACCAGGGCGAGGCGCTGGCCATGTCCGACCGCATCGCGGTGATGTCGGCGGGCGTGATCCGCCAGATCGCGCCGCCGGCCGAGCTCTACCAGAGCCCGCAGGACCCCTTCGTCGCATCCTTCCTGGGCGACGTGAACATCCTGCCTGCCTACTACCACGGCAAGGGCGCGGGCGACGTGCAGCTGCGCCTGGGCTCGGGGCTCATCAGCCTGTCGCAGGACCGGCTCGTGCACGCCTCGCATGAAGGCGAGCGGCTCGACGTCTACGTGCGGCCCGAGCACCTGCGGCTGGAGAACCTGCACCCGGCCTCGGTGCTCAGTGGCACCGTGATCAACCACGTGTTCCAGGGCGACCACATCAACACCTTCGTCGACGTCGACCTGCCGATGACGGCACGCCAGATCGTCACCGTGCGCAGCCCCGGCCTCACGGCCATGCGCCAATGGCCGGTCGGCTCGGTGGCAGGACTGGCGCTCGCACCTGAAGGCGTGAGCGTCTTCAGCCCCCAGCCATGAGCGCCATGACCGAGGCTCTGCCCTCCGCCATGCAGGCCATCGTGGCCCGCGAACCGGGCGACGCCAGCGTGCTCGTGCTGGCCGAGCGGCCCGTGCCGCAACCCCGGCCCGGCGAGGTGCTGCTGCGCGTGCTGGCCGGCGGCATCAACCGGCCCGACATCATGCAGCGCCAGGGCATCGCCAAGCCCGCGCCCGGCGTCACCGACGTGCTGGGGCTCGAAGTCTGCGGCGAGGTCGTCGCCTGCGGACCGGGTGTCGACCCTGCGCTGCGCGGCACGCGGCGCATGGCGCTCGTGCCCGGCGGCGGCTATGCGCCCTGGTGCGTGGCCGCGGTGGACCATTCGTTCGCAGTGCCGGCCCGCCTGTCCGACGCAGAGGCCGCGGCCCTGCCTGAAGGGCTATTCACCGTCTGGCACAACCTCTTCGAGCTGGGCCGGCTGGCCATGGGCGAGACCGTGCTGATCCACGGCGCCACGGGCGGCATCGGCTCGCTCGCGGTGCAGATGGCGCATGCGGCCGGCTGCACCGTCATCGCGACCGCCAGCGACGAGGCCCGCTTCGCCGATCTGAAAACCATGGGCGCGGACCTCGCAATCTGCTGGCCCACCACCGACTTCGTGCAGGCCTGCCTCGACTTCACCGGCGGGCGCGGCGTGGACGTGGTGCTGGACATCGTCGGCGGCGACTATGTGCGCCGCAACCTGCAGGCCATGGCCTTCGGCGGCCGGCACGTGAGCCTGTCTTTCATGCAGGGCTCCGCCGTCACGGTCGAACTGCTCACGCTGATGCAGCGCCAACTGAGCCTGCATTCGTCCACCATGCGCCCGCAGACGCATGCCGAGAAGGCGCGCATGGCGCAGGCCATCTCGCGCCACGTGCTGCCGCTGCTCGCCAGCGGACGCATCGCGCCGCGCCTGCACGCGCGGCTGCCGCTGGCCCAGGCCGCACAGGCCCATGCGCTGCTGGAGAGCGGCCAGGTGTTCGGCAAACTCGTTCTGGAGCCTTGAGCATCATGCGACTGCTGTACGCCCCCACCTCGCCCTTCGTGCGCAAGGTCATGGTCTGCGCCCACCTGAGCGGCCAGGCCGAACGCATCGAGTGGCTCGACAGCGCCGCCCACCCGGTGCGCCGCGACAACCGCATCGCGGCGCACAACCCGCTGGCCAAGGTGCCGACGCTGATCCTGGACGACGGCGAGTCGCTCTACGACAGCCGCGTGATCTGCGAATACATCGACAGCCTGGGCAGCGCCGGCATCTTTCCACCGGCCGGCCCCGCGCGCTGGAAGGCGCTCACGCGCCAGTCGATGGGCGACGGCCTGCTCGACGCCACGCTGCTTGCGCGCTACGAACTCACGGCGCGGCCCACTGAAATGCAGTGGCCCGTCTGGCGCCAGGCGCTGCTGACCAAGGTCATGGCCTGCCTTGGCTCCATCGAGGCCATCGCGCCGGAGCTTGCAACGGCCGGCCCCACGATCGGCGAAGTCGCCATCGGCTGCGGCCTGGGCTACCTCGACTTCCGCTTTCCAGAACTGGACTGGCGCGCCAGCCACCCCGCCGCAACGCGCTGGTATGCCGGGTTCGCGCAGCTGCCCGCCATGCAGGCCACCCTTCCCCACGAAGCCTGAGAGCACCCATGATGAGCAACACCACCACGCTTCCTCCCCTCACGGTCTGGTTTCTCAACGGGCCCAACGCCAACCTCTATGGCCTGGATGCCAACAAGACCTACGGCAGCGACAGCTTTCCGGTGCTGCAGTCGCGCTGCGAGCAGAAGGCCGCCTCGCTGGGCGTGGACCTGCGCTTTCTGCAAAGCAACCACGAAGGCCAGCTGATCGACTGGATCCAGGAGGCGCGCGGCGTGGCCGACGGCATCGTCATCAACGCGGCCGGCCTCACCTACACATCGATCGCCATACTCGACGCACTGCTGGCCTTCCCCGGCAAGATCATCGAGGCCCACATGAGCAACATCTGGAAGCGCGAGCCCTTCCGCCACCACTCCTTCATCTCCAAGGCGGCCCATGGCGTGATCGCAGGCCTGGGCGGCGACGGCTACGAGTTCGCGATCGAGGCCGTGGCCCGCCTGGTTCGCAGTGCCAGCGAGCAGCAGCAGAAGAGCGCCTGAAGATGGCACAGCAGCAGCAGCGCCTCGGCACCCTGGTCTTCTACAGCGACTTCGACGATTTCGGCGCCTGGCAGAAGGCACTGCAGGCGCAACTGCCCGACCTGCAGGTGGTCCACTCCAGCGCCCTCGAGCGGCCCGAGGACGTGCACTACGCCATGGTGTGGAAGCCGCCAGAGGGCTTCTTCCAGCAGATGCCGAACCTGCGGCTCATCGTCAACCTGGGCGCCGGCGTCGACGCCCTGGTCTCGCGCAGCGACCTGCCGGCCGGCATCCCCATCACGCGCATCACGGATCCGAACATGTCTCGCATGATGGCCGGCTACGTGCTGTTCGCCGTGCTGCGCCATGCGCGCGACATTCCCCACTTCGAGCAGGCCCAACGGCGCGGCGAATGGGCCTACCGCCACCCGCGCTCGCCCGAGGAAATCACGGTGGCCGTGCTCGGCCTGGGCCATCTCGGCGCCATGGCCGCGACCGAAGTGCAGCGCCAGGGCTTCAGGACGCTGGGCTGGTCGCGCAGCCAGCGGCTGATCGAAGGCGTGGAGTGCTTCTCGGGCATGGAGACGCTGGACACCGTGCTCGGCCAAGCCGACATCGTCGTGCTGATGCTGCCGCTCACGCCGCGGACCAAAGGCCTTTTCGACCGCGCGCGGCTGGAGCGCCTGCGGCCCGGCGCCGCCTTCGTGAACGTGGCCCGCGGGGCGCTGGTCGATCAGGCGGCGCTGACTGCGCTGCTGCAGAGCGGGCACATCGGCAGTGCGACGCTCGATGTGTTCGAGCGTGAGCCGCTGCCTTCCGATGATCCGCTGTGGGGCATGCCACAGGTGCTGATCACGCCGCATCTGGCTTCGGTTGCGATTCCCTCCTCGTCTGCGCGGCAGATTGCGGCGAATATCTTGCGTGTGGCGGAGGGGGAAGAGCCGGTGGATGTGGTTGATCCGGGGCGGGGGTATTGAGGGTTGGGGTTGAGAGGGCCGCCAGAGCGGGCGTGCCCTGTTCAACGTCGTGATGCGGAAGGGCCTAGCGCGAAGGCCCGTCGAAGAAAAAGCGCGTCGTGGCCATCATCCGCACGTTCTTCGTCGAGTTGACCGATGGCGTGTGCAGCACGCGCAAGTCCATCAGGAACACGTCGCCTGCGCGGCCGGACATTTCGATGATCTCGATGCCTAGCCGATGCAGGTTGCCCCTCAGGTCGCCGGGGGTCTTCAGTACTTCGCGCAGTTGTGAGGACGTGGGCATGCCCTGCGTGTTGACGCGATGCGAGCCGGCCAGTGCCAGCGTTGCGCCGCCTCCTGGGGCTACGTCGTCGATGAGGAAGAAGGCCTGGATTCCGGGGAGCGGGCCTTTAGGGTTTGCGGCGATGTCGACGTGCCAGTTCAGGTTTTCGAGGGTCGAAGCGCCTTGGTTGGGTGGGGACAGAAGCAATTGGGTGTCTTGAATCGCTGATGGAGGGCGGCCGGCTAGACGAGTGATGCAGGCGATCAGTTCAGGCGTGGACAGCGATTCGTGCAGGCCCGGAACTTTGATCCGCGCGGATAGCTTTCCGATCTGCTGAAAGACGGGGAGCTTTTGAAGAGAGCTCGCCGAAGCTAGTCCTCCTCGTTGTGAACTCAGTAGTTTGAACTCATCGAGCACCTTCGCCCCGATGCCAGCAACCGCCTTCTTTGAATAGAAGACTTCCAGTCGCTGGTATCCGCTGTCAATGAATAAACTTTTCTGAGATTGGTTCATAGCTATTTCTGCGAAAGCAGGCCAAAGCGAACGTTAGGCCATAGAAATCAAGCGTACTGCGTTGTCACCGGCGACGAGGGCCTAGATTTGCGATCAAGCACAAGTCACCAAGCCCTCTCTCGCATGGCAGTTCAGACTGAACTCGGTCACTCAGTCCGAGCCGAGGCAGGCAGAAGTCGGCGCGAAGCGGATATTCACCGCTTTGGATACAGGATCCTTTCCGATCCGAACCCTAGTTGCGGGTCACAAGGGAAATCGATGGCTCGTCTGAGATGAAACATCCAGTAGCATTGGCCTTGCAGGAGGCTTCATGGCAACAACAGTACAAGAGTACGTGGCCGAACGAGGCATCAATTCTTTGATGCATTTCACTCTCGTCGCCAATCTGGACTCGATCATGGCTCGCGGCTTGGTGCTGCGAGACACGCTAGTCGCCGCGGGATACGCCAACGAACTACACAAACACCCTGACTTAGCTGAGCAAGTTTTGACATACCGAGCGTTCTCAGACATTGCCTTCAACCCCGAGCACTCTATCAACTGCCAAGCCTACGCGGCAACTCTGAATGTGGCACTTCACAACCGAGGTTTGTTGACTCGTGACGTCTTAAAGGACAGGAACACCTACCTCGATCCAATTCGTACGGGCGCAGTCAGTAACGCTCACGAAAATACGTTGATGCAGAGTCGCCTGTATGGGATTCAATGATCACGGTTGAGTGATATTCAACGAGCGACACAGGAGACAGCATGAACCGGAAGAAGACCACCATGGCCATTGCTTACGACTTCGATGGCACCTTGGCGCCAGGCAACATGCAGGAGCACCAATTCCTGCCCGACATCGGTATGACGCCCACTGCGTTCTGGAGAGAGGTGCACGAGACGGCCAAGCAATGCCAAGCTGACGAAGTGCTGGTTTATATGAATCTCATGTTACGCAAAGCTAGTGCGCATAACGTGCCGGTAAGGCGAGACGACTTCAAGAGCCGCGGTAAGTCGATTAAGCTGTTCGAGGGAGTGATCGACTGGTTTACGCGAATCAGCACCTATGCCAAGTCGAAAGGTGTGGACGTCAAGCACTATCTCATATCGTCCGGCAACGCGGAGATTTTTGCCGGCACGCCGATTGCAAAGCGCTTTGAGGCAGTGTTTGCTTCCAAATACCTCTTCGACGCGAATGGCGTCGCACAATGGCCCGCGTTGGCGATCAACTACACGACGAAAACGCAGTATCTGTTTCGCATCAACAAGGGTGTCACGGATATCAGCGACAACGCCGCAGTCAACAAGTTCATCCCCAAAGCCGAGCGCGCGGTGCCGTTCGAGAACATCGTCTTTATCGGCGATGGCGCGACCGATATACCCTGCTTTCGGCTGGTGAAGGAACAAGGCGGCCTATCTGTCGCGGTTTATACGCCGAACAAACATGGCGGAAAAACGAAGGCCGCGAAGTACTTGGACGACGGCCGGGTTCATTCTGTCGTGGCTGCGAACTATACCGATGGCTCGGCTCTCGACAAGATTATCAAAGCCCGGATCGATGAAGTCGCCGCGCGGTATGCCCTACTGAGTCTTATGAGACCGTAACTGTGCTTCAAAAGGGAATGTCGTCGTCGATGTCGTCGAAAGGGCTCTTCGGATTCGTGATTGCGGCCTCCGGCAACGGCAGCTGGTTCACGATATGTAGGTTCAGAATGTCCTCACGGTCCATGAACAGAATTTGGCTCCGCTTCGACTGATCAAGCTTACCGCCAAGCCAGTTACGGGCGGCTTTGGTGATTTCGCCGCCGGCCACAATGAGCGCATGATCGACGAGCACCCTCCTGCTGGTTTCTGGATCGAATATCTCGTGCCCCAGCATCATTAGCGCCTGATTGTGAATCTCGGCAATGTTCGCATTGGAACCGGTGGTCATGCCGGCGGCGTCGAGCTTGCCCTTCTTCGCTTGCAGTCCAAAATACAGCACGTGCTGTGTCGGCAGCACGAATCTCATCCACACGTCCTTGCCATATTCAAGAGCCTTGTCTTTGTGACCGGCTGAAGTAATGCGACGGAAGTTGAGCTGCCGGAAGAGCGGAAGCAGCACTTCATTGATGAGGTCGTCCTCTGAGCAGACGTTGAGGTACGCGCCTAGCTGATCACGGCGCTTCAACTCCTCCGGCGTAAACGGGCGGTGCGGGTTATTTTCAAGCGCGGAAATTGTTTTTGTACCGACGTGCCGAACGTATAGCAGGTCGTCCTCACCGTAGAAACCCTCAAAACCCTCGCGGCCCAACGGCTGGTTAATGAGCAATAGCGCCTTGACCCTGCCTGGGTCGTCATCCTCGGCGTCAGACTTGTGCATCAGGACGCGGAGAAGGTTCATAAAGCGATCTGGCAACACATGCGGGGCAGCCTGCGGCTCGGCAAGAAGCTCGGCGAGGCGCTCAGATGTCCAATACCACCGAGTCGAGCCGTCATGGACGAAGTCGAGATCGCACTCTTCGAAGAACTGGGTGATGCGGGAGCTGGTCCTGTATGGAAAGTGATTTGCGTCACCAATGACGCAGTCGGCCAGGGCTCTAAGATTTCGAGGCTTGAACTTCATGCGCTGATTGGCAGTTGATCGCTTAAATCCATTGGCCTGCTTCTTCGTGAGCGTTGATCGCTGCCTCCATGTACAGACGTTAGCAATGCAATCGAAGAAGAGAAGTTGAGGAATCTTAATTGCTTCCCTGTACGACATCGCTAGAGATGCCGATCTCCGAATGGCCAGTGTATGGCTGATACCCGGCATATACACTTCAACGCAACGATCTCTTACGCTGCAAAGCGGAAACCCGCGAGGGGAATCGAACAGCCATAGGGAGAGCCAAGCCGCCTTCGGAGACTTGGCGCCCAAGCCCCTTACCCAGCCGGACTCATCTCCTGATAAAGCGCCACAGCCTCCCGCGCCAAATCCGAAGCAATCCAAAGCAGATTCTCCCGATGCGCCTCCCCCGCATCCTGGAACCATCCATCCCCGGCGCCGTAGAAGCACCAGAGCAGCGAGTTCAGCTGCTCCAGCTTGTTCTCCAGAAGACCGGCCGGGTCCCGTGTCGTGGTGGTCGTTGCGTCCGCGGATGCCGGCTTTGCTGCGCCGGCCATAATTCGTTTAGCCATTTGGTGTGCCCTTTCTAAGGAGTTGCACGTCACTTGGTTAGACGGCCGAGGTGCGCGAACACCTTGGCCGTCGCCTTTTGCGCCTCACGTTCGCGTCGATGCAGTCGCACCAACAGCCCGCCGCAAGGCAATGCGGTTTCACTCAAGAGAAGTCTTTGTGTGCTCTGCCCTCCATGCCCACCAGGTGGGTCGTTCAACCACAGGGGCATTCACTGTATAGAAGACCAGGCTGCGCAGAAGTGACTTTCTGCCCAGAACCTGCTGATTCCTTCGCTTGATCGCGAAGCGGCGGCGCCAGTCCACAAAGCGCTGACAGTCGCGGGGTCGATCAGCGAAAAAGAGGCTGCAGAAGCGGCGGCGTCAATTCAGGAATCGCGCCCGAATTCGCGCGCATGCTCCACCGCGTACTTGATGAGCTCGGCCTGCCCCTCGATGCCCAGGCGGCGCTTGATGCTCTGCCGGTGCGCCTCCACGGTGCGCACGCTCAGGCCCAGGTCGCGCGCGATCTGCTTGCTCGATTCGCCTCGGCCCAGCGCCGAAAGAATCTCGCTCTCGCGCGGGGTGAGCAAGGGCCTGGGCTCCTGCGTGCGGAAGAGTTTTTTCGACACGGCCGGGCTCAGGAATGTGCCGCCGGCCGACACGGCCTCGATGGCCGCGACGATCTCTGCCGCGGGCGCGTCTTTCAGCACGTAGCCGCGCGCGCCCACCTGCAGGGCCTTCTGCACGTACTCGGGGTTGTCGTACATGCTGAGCATCACGATGTGCGTCGCGCTCTGGCGTTGCAGCAGCACCTGCGCAAGCTCGATGCCGTTCATGTCCTTCATGCCGACGTCCATCAGCATGAGGTCGGGCCGCACGCTGTCGACCAGTTCCAGCGCCTCGGTGGCGCTGCCGGCCTCGCCGACGATCTCCAGGTTGGGCATGGAGCCGAGCCGCGCGCGCAGGCCGTCGCGCACCAGCGGGTGGTCGTCGACAAGAAAGAGCCGGATGGTCTTGGCGGTGGTCATGCTTTGGCGCCTGCCGTGGGTGCGTGGGCCTGCTGTTCGTGTTCCGCCGCTGCGGCCCTCGCGCTGCGGGCGGGCACTTCGGCTTCGATGGAGGTGCGCCCGGCGTTGCTGCACATGGTGAGGCGCCCGCCGATGGCTTCCATGCGCTCGCGCATGTTGCGCAGGCCGATGCCGCGCCGGGGGTCGAGCTGCACGGCCTCGATGTCGAAGCCGGTGCCGTCGTCGCTCACTTCAAGGCGCACGCCATCTTCTTCGTCGAAGTTCAGCGCAATGTGCACGTGCTGCGCATTGGCGTGCTTGCGCACGTTGGTCAGCGCCTCCTGCGTGAGGCGGAAGAGCGCGGTCTTCACCTCGGGCTGAAGCTCGAAGGATTCGCCGCCGATCATCATCGAGGCATCGACGCCGCCGCCCTCTTCCCTGAACTCGTCGACCAGCCGCTCCAGCGCGGCGGGCAGGCCCAGGGTGTCGAGCAAGGCGGGGCGCAGCCGGTGCGAGATGCGGCGCACTTCTATCAGCGAATCGTTGAGCCGCTGCAGCGCCTTCACCAGTGCGGGCGGCGTGGGCTGCTGCTGGCGGTCGAGCGATTCGACGGCCGATTCGATCAGCAGCTTGGCCGACACCAGCGTCTGGCTGGTGCCGTCGTGCAGCTCGCGCGCGAGGTGGCCGCGCTCCTCTTCCTGCGACTGCACCACGCGGCGCGCGAGCAGCCGCAGCTTGGCTTCGGCGGTGCGATGTTCGCTGAGGTTGAGCAGCAGGCCCGCGGCGCTGACCACGCCCAGGCACAGCGCGGCGATGCCGGCGATCCACAGCAGCGTGGCGGTGACGTTGGCGTTCACCTGCCGGTCGAGGGTGTCCATGGTCGACTGGATGTCGTCGAGGTACAGGCCGGTGCCGACCATCCAGTTCCATCGCGGCAGCGCGGTCACGTAGCCGAGCTTGGGCGCCAGTTGGGCGCTCGAGGGCTTGCGCCATTCGTACTCGACGTAGCCGCCGCCGTTCTCTTTCGCGCCCTTGATGAGTTCCTGGATGGTGTAGCGGCCGTGCGAGTCGCGCAGCTCCCAGAGGTTCTGGCCGACCAGCTCGGGCTGGCGCGAGTGCATGAGGGACTTGCCCTCCAGGTCGTACACGAAGAAGTAGCCGTCGTCGCCGTAGTTGAGCGCGGCCAGCCGGCGCAGTGCCTCGGCACGGGTGGCCTCGTCGTCCTGGCCCGACTCGTACAGCGGCAGCAGGTTGCTCACGGCCAGGTCCACGTAGCTGCGCAGCTCGCTGCGGCGCTGGGCCATGTAGCTGTTCTCGATGAGGGCACGCTCGCGCTGGGCGAGGTCGTTCTCCTGGTGGCGCACCGCAAGGGCCACCAGCACCAGCGCCACGAGCAGCGGTGCGACGGCGAGCGCAACGATCTTGGTGCGGAGGTTCATCGGGTGGCAAGGCTACCACCCTGGCCGCGGGCCCCGGCTAGCCGCCGACCGCTGCGGGGGCCGCGCTGCGCCTGAACTCCGTCGCGTAGTACAGCAGCGCCACCACCACATAACCGCCACCCAGCAGGCACAGCCCGCTCCACCCGTGGAAGGCATACACCGCGGCCGCGATACCCGAGGCCACGGCCGCGCAGATGAAGATGAAGGTCATGAACAGGCCGTTGAGCCGGCCGCGCAGCTCGGGGGCGAGCATGAAGAGGCTGCGGAAGTTGAGCACCTGGCACAGCTGCACCGCGCCGTCAAGCAGGATGCCCGCCGCGACCAGGCCGGCCAGCGAGTGGTAGTGCATGGCCACCGCGCCCAGCACGAAGGAGAACAGCGCCACCGCGATGGCGACGCCGGTGGCCGGGCGGGTCAGCCCGCGGTCGGCCAGCCGGCCGGCGATGGGCGCCATCAGTGCACCGGCGGCACCGGCCAGCGCAAAGGCCGCGATGCCGCCCTGGCCCATGCCGAATTCATGCGCCAGCGCCAGCGGCACGGCCGTCCAGAAGGCCTGGAAGCCCGAGAACATCATTCCCTGGTATAGCCCGCGCCGGCGCAGCACGGGCGTGGTCCACACGATGCCCGGCAGCGAGGCCATGGTGCGCGCATAGCCCATCGACGCATGCGGGTGGCGCTGCGGCAGCGCGCGCCACAGCACGGCGATGAGCGTGGCCATGAGCACGGCCGACACCCAGAACACCGCGCGCCAGCCCAGTGCCGAGGCCACCATGCTGGCGAAGGGCCGGGCCAGCATGATCCCGCCCAGCAGGCCGGCCATGATGTTGCCGACCACCTTGCCCCGCGTGGCCTCGGGCGCGAGGTGCGAGGCGAAGGGCAGCAGCACCTGGGCCGCGACCGCACAGGTGCCGACCACGAAGGAAGCGGCCAGGAAGGTGACGGCCGAGTTCGACAGCGCGATGCCCACCAGCCCGATCACCGCGCCGAAGAGCGCACCGACGATGAGCCTGCGGTTCTCGACCACGTCGGCCAGCGGCACCAGCAGCAGCAGACCCGCGCCGTAGCCGAGCTGGGTGAGCGTCATGATGAGCCCGGCCAGTCCGGCGTGCAGCTGCAGCGTGTCGGAGATGGGGCCGATGAGCGGCTGGGCGTAGTAGATGTTGGCTACGCACAGGCCGCAGGCGACGGCGAAGACCAGCGTGAGGGCCGGGCTGAGGCCCGAGGCTGCGGATTGGGCGGAATGGCCGGGGTGGGCGGCGCGTGGCGCGGAGGAAGGAGAGGACACGGAGGGATCCCGGTTGCGAGAAGTCTGCCCTCGGGTTAACCCGAGGGCCGGGCACCATAGCACGCGGGGCATGTTTCTGCAGGCGTGGGCCTTGTGCAGGCCCTCGGAACGATGTCGCCGCCTTCAGTCGAGCGTGGTCGGCCGGCCCGAGGCCACCCAGGCGTCGAGCCCACCGGTCAGCGGCAGGGCCCGCCGCGCACCGCGCGCCAGCAGCACGCGCGCGGCCTGCGCGGCCGACACCTCGTTGGGGCAGTTGCAGTACAGCACCACGTCGCGCCCCGCCGCGTGCGACAGGTCGAGGCTGCGCTGCTGCAGAGCCTTGAGCGTGTACGACTGCGCGCCCGGAATGCGGCGCGGATCGACCTGTACGCCGGCCTTGCCGCGCACGTCGATCACCAGCGGGGGCTCTTCGCCGCTGAGCAGTTCGTGCAGCTCTTCCACCGAGATGCGGGGCATGCCCGTGAGCCGCATGAAGGCGCGGCGGCGCCAGTAGCGCACCGCCAGGATCACCAGCAGCACCACGCCCAGCGCGGCGGTGGCCACGCCGCCGGCCTGCGCCATGATGGCCAGCACCTCCTGGATCTGGTTGCGGAACACCCAGCCCAGCCCGAGGAAGAGCCCGGTCCACACCAGCGCCGCGCCCACGTCGAAGCCGATGAAACGCCGCACCGACATGCCCAGCGCCCCGGCCATCGGCGGCGCCACCACCGACACGCCCGGCACGAACTTGGCGGCCACCAGCGAGAGGCCGCCCCAGTCGGAAATGAGCGATTCGCCGCGCCGCACGCAGGAGTCAGGCGAAAGGGAGATGCGGCACAGCAGGCGCATGAAGCGGTAGCCGAAGCGCCGCCCGGCATAGAACCACGCCCCGTCGCCCAGCAGGTTGGCGATGACGGCCGCCACCACCACGCCGGCCACGGACACATCGCCCGCCGCGAGCAGCGCGCCAGTGAGCACCAGCACCGCCGCGGCCGGCACCGGCAGGCCCAGCCGCGCGGCGAAGCTGGCGGCAAAAACCACCAGGATCGCGTTCTGCACGAGCAGGGACATCAGCTGTGCCATGGCTGCCCCTGTCTTGGCCCGGATGCGGGCGGAAATTGCGGTGGTTGCGTGCTGTTCATGCAGGCAGCGATTCTCCGGCATGGCCCAAGAACGTACCGGGCACAGGCCATTGCCTGGCGCCTTCAGCCATCGTCAGCCGGCCGTTTTCTCGGGGGAGCGCGATACGCTGAAGCCGAAGGTATTCCAACCCTCTTCGCTCGACGCGCTGACCTGTCCCCCATGCATGCTCGCCACCGCCTTCACGATGGCCAGGCCCAGCCCATGGCCGTGGTGCTCGCCGCCGTCGTTGCGGGCCTCGTCGACGCGATAGAACCGGTCGAACAGGTGCTGCAGGTGCTGCGCGTCGATGGGCTCGCCGGGGTTCGACACGGTGATCCAGGTGGCAGCGGCCTCCTCGCGCAGCCTCACGGCGATCTGCGCGCCGGGCTGCGAATGCTCGATGGCGTTCTGCAGCAGGTTCGACATCGCGCGGCGGAAGAGCGCGCTCTCCAGCCGGGCCTCGGCCTGCACGTCGCCCTCGATGACGACCTGGGCACGCGTCTCGTCGAGCACGAACTCGAAGAACTCGATGGTCTTGCGCACCTCCAGCGCCACGGGCGTGAGCACCAGCCCGGTCGCCACCTCGCCGCGGTCGGCGCGCGCGAGGAAGAGCATGTCGTTGACGATGGAGCGCACCCGCTCCAGGTCTTCGAGGTTGGCCTGCAGCACCTCCTGGAACTCGCCCGCGCTGCGCTGGCGCGACAGCGCCACCTGCGTGCTGCCGATGAGGTTGGCCAGCGGCGTGCGCAGCTCGTGCGCCACGTCGGCGTTGAAGGCTTCGAGCTGGCCGTAGGCCTCCTCCAGCCGGCTCAGCGCGCCGTTGAACGCTTCGGCCAGCGCCGATAGTTCGACCGGCAGACGCTCCACCTGCAGCCGCTGCGAAAGCGTCTTGGGCCGCAGCGCCTGCGCCTCCCTCGACAGCCGCTCAAGCGGCCGCAGCCCCAGCTGCGCGATCCAGTAGCCCGCCGCGGCCACCACCAGCACCGCGCACAGCCCGAGCCCGACCAGCGCGGTCAAAAAGTTCTGGCGCGTGCGCGCATAGGGCTCGGTGTTGCGCCCGACGATGAGACGCACGGCCGGACGCTGCTCGAAGGGGTCGATGTGCACCGACAGGGTACGGAAGGGCCGCTCCTGCCCCGGCAGCTCGATCACGCTTGTGTGGCCGTCGGCCTGGCGCGTGAGCCCGTCGATCTCGGCCAGGCCCTTGCCGTACTGGAAGCGCGGGTCGTCGCTGAGAACCCAGAAGCGCACGCTGCCGTCCTCGGGCGTGAGCGCGTCCATGCGCGCCTGCACGCGCGGCCAGCGCTCGGGGCTGCCGATGGCCTTGATCCAGAACTGCAGGCTCTTGAGGGTGGTGTCGAGCTCCTCGTACTGATGCCGCTCCAGCTCGCGCGCCAGCACGCTGTGCAGCGCGAAGCCGGCCAGCGCGAAGGTTGCGAGCGCCACCGCCGCGAACATCAGCACCAGCCGCGCGGTGATGGAGCGCTTCACGGGGCCGCGCCCTCCCCTGCTCCCTCGCGCAGCTCCATCACGTAGCCCATGCCCCGGATGGTGTGCAGCAGCTTCGGGCTGAAGGGCGCGTCGATCTTGTCGCGCAGCCGCTTGATGGCCACCTCGACAACGTTGGTGTTGCTGTCGAAGTTCATGTCCCACACCAGTTCGGCGATGGCGGTCTTCGAGAGGATCTCGCCCTGGCGGCGCGCCAGCACGGCCAGCAGCGCGAACTCCTTGGCGGTGAGGTCGATGCGGGTGCTGCCCCTGAAGGCTTTTCGCGCCAGCAGGTCGATCTGCAGGTCGGCGATGCGCAACTGCATCGGCTCCTGCTTGCGGCCGCGGCGGTTGAGCGCCTGCAGCCGCGCCAGCAGCTCGAGAAAGGAGAAGGGCTTGACGAGGTAGTCGTCGGCTCCTTCGTGCAGGCCCTTGATGCGGTCTTCGACGCGGTCGCGCGCGGTGAGCATGATGACAGGCGTCTGCTTCACGGCTCGCAGCGCGCGCAGCACCGAGAAGCCGTCCTGCCCCGGCAGCATCACGTCGAGCACGATCACGTCGTACTCGTGCGTGAGCGCGAGATGCTGGCCGTCGATGCCGTTGTGTGCCATGTCGACGGTGCAGCCCTGCTCGGTCAGCCCCTTGGAGAGGTAGTCCGCGGTTCTCAGTTCGTCTTCGACTATCAGGATCTTCATGGCGCTTTCTGCCCTCTTGTCTTTGTCTCCACCCCCGCGATCTCAGCCGGTGTTCATCCGTGCACCTCGGCGGGCACGGGGGCCTTGCCTTGCTTCGCTGCCTTGCGGGCCTTGCGCGCTTCCTTGCGGCGCAGGTACCAGTAGTGGGCGCGGTCGAGGTACAGGTAGACCACCGGGGTCGTGAAGAGGGTGAGCGCCTGCGAGAGTATCAGCCCGCCGACCATCGCGTAGCCCAGCGGCCGGCGCAGCTCGGAGCCGGAGCCGTGGCCCAGCATCAGCGGCAGGCCCGAGAGCAGCGCGCACATGGTGGTCATCATGATCGGGCGGAAGCGCAGCAGGCAGGCCTGGTAGATGGCGTCGTGCGGCGTCATGCCCTGCTCGCGCTCGGCCTTGAGCGCGAAGTCGATCATCATGATGCCGTTCTTCTTCACGATGCCGATGAGCAGGATGATGCCGATCAGCGCGATCACGCTCAGGTCGTAGCCGCCCGCCATCAGGATGAGCAGCGCGCCCACACCGGCCGAGGGCAGCGTCGAGAGAATCGTCAGCGGGTGGATGTAGCTCTCATACAGCAGGCCCAGCACGATGTACACCGCCACCAGCGCCGCCGCGATCAGGTAGGGCTGGGTGGCCAGCGAGTCCTGGAAGGCCTGCGCCGTGCCCTGGAACGAGCCGGTGAGCGACTGCGGCAGCCCCATGTCGGCCTGCGCCTTGTTGATGGCGTTCACCGCGTCGCCCAGCGCATGGCCCGGCGCGAGGTTGAACGAGATGGTCACGGCCGGGAACTGGCCCTGGTGGCTGATCGAGAGGTAGGCGGTCTTGCTGGTGTCCACCTTCACGAAGGTCGACAGCGGCACCTGCTGGCCGGTGATGGGCGAGTTCAGGTACAGCTTGCTGAAGAGCGCCGGGTCCTGCTGCAGCGCGGGCGTGACCTCCAGCACCACGTGGTAGCTGTTGAGCTGGGTGAAGTACTGCGCCACCTGGCGCTGACCGATGGCGTCGTACAGCGTGGCGTCGATGGTGGCCGGCGAGATGCCGAAGCTCGATGCGCGGTCGCGGTCGATGGTGAGCACGGCCGAGGCGGCGGCGTTCTGCTGGTCGGTGGCCAGGTCGGTGATCTCGGGCAGCTGCCTGAAGCGCTCCAGCAGCTTCGGCGCCCAGGTGTTGAGCTCGTCGAGGTTGGCGTCGGTCACCGTGTACTGGTACTGCGTGCGCGATGCGCGGCCGCCCACGCGGATGTCCTGCCCGGCCTGCAGGAACAGGTTCACGCCCTGCACCTTGGCCAGCTGTGGGCGCAGCCGCGCGATGATCTCGTCGGCGGTGGCGGTGCGGCCCTCGTCCTTGGGCTTCAGGCTGATGTAGAAGTTGCCGGTGTTGTAGGTGGAGGAGCTGCCGTTCATGCCGAAGCCGGTCACGTCCGGGTCCTTGCGCACCACGTCGGCCAGCTCGACCATGCGGGCGTTCATCGACGCGAAGGAGGCGTCCTGCGCCGATTCGGCGAAGCCCGAGATGAAGCCCGTGTCCTGCTGCGGGAAGAAGCCCTTGGGAATGAACACGAACAGCACGCCGGTGGCCGCCACCGTGGCGATGAAGGTCATGAGCGTGATGAACTGGTGGTCGAGCACCACGTGCAGCCCGCGCTTGTAGGCGCCGAGCATGGCGTCGAAGCCGCGCTCGAAGAGCTGGTAGAGCCGCCCGTGCTTGCTGCCGTGCTCGTTCTTGAGGAAGCGCGAGCACAGCATGGGCGTGAGCGTGAGCGAGATCACCACGCTGACCACGATGGTGAGCGTGACCGTCACCGCGAACTCGCGGAACAGCCGCCCCACGATGCCGCCCATGAGGAGCAGCGGAATGAAAACCGCCACCAGCGACACCGAGATGGAGATGATGGTGAAGCCGATCTCGCCCGCGCCCTTGTACGCGGCCTCGACCGCCGACATGCCCTCTTCCACGTAGCGGTAGATGTTCTCCAGCATCACGATGGCGTCGTCCACCACGAAGCCGACCGCGATGGTCAGCGCCATGAGCGAGAGGTTGTCGAGGCTGTAGCCCAGCAGGTACATCACCGCCACCGTGCCCAGCAGCGCGAGCGGCACCGTCACGCTGGGGATGAGCGTGGCCGGCACGTTGCGCAGGAACACGAAGATCACGGCCACCACCAGCGCGATGGTCAGCAGCAGCGTGAACTCCACGTCCTTCACCGAGGCGCGGATGGTCTGGGTGCGGTCGATGATGGCGTTGACCTCCACCGTCGGCGGGATCGAGGCCTTCAGCCTGGGCAGCGCGGCGTTGATACGGTCCACCGTCTCGATGACGTTGGCGCCCGGCTGCTTGGTGATGGCCAGCACGATGGAGCGGCCGTTCTGCACGCTGCTGCCCTCAGGGGCGGCAGCGCCGGCATAAGCCCAGCCGGCGATCTTGGCGTTCTCGGGGCCGTCCACCGCCACGCCCAGGTCGCTCACGCGGATGGGCGCGCCGTTGCGGTAGGCCAGCACCACGTCGTTCCACGGCTTGGCCTTCAGCAGCTGGTCGTTCGTGTAGACGGTGAAGCTCTGGTTGGGCCCGTCGATGGTGCCCTTGGGCGCGTTGACGGTGGCCGATGCGAGCACGGTGCGCACGTCTTCCAGGCTCAGGCCCAGCGCCGCGAGCTTGGCCGGATCGACCTGCACCCGCACCGCCGGCTTCTGCACGCCGCCGATGTTGACCAGGCCCACGCCCGAGATCTGCGAGATCTGCTGCGCGAGGATGTTGTCGGCGTAGTCGTTCACCTCGGTCAGCGGCAGCGTCTTCGACTGCACCGAGAGGATGAGGATGGGCGAGTCGGCCGGGTTCACCTTGCGGAAGGTCGGCGGGCTCGGCAGGTTGGCCGGCAGCTGGCCGGTCGATGCGTTGATGGCGGCCTGCACGTCGAGCGCGGCGGCGTCGATGTTGCGGTCGAGGTCGAACTGCAGCGTGATCTGCGTGGAGCCCAGGCCGCTGGTCGAGGTCATCTGCGACAGCCCCGCGATCAGCGAGAACTGCCGCTCCAGCGGCTGCGCCACGTTGGACGCCATGGTCTCCGGACTGGCGCCCGGCAGATTGGCCGAGACCTGGATGGTCGGGAAGTCGACCTGCGGCAGCGGCGCCACCGGCAGCAGTGGAAACACCGCCGCGCCGACCAGCAGGATGGCCAGCGCCAGCAGCGTGGTGCCGATGGGGCGCTTGATGAATGCGGCGGAGATGCTCAATTGCTGCTCCCGCTGCTGCTGGCGACCTTGGCTGCGTCCTTCACCGCATCCTTCACCGCGCTCTTGGCGGCGGGCGGCGGCTCGACGATGGTGGCGCCGGGCTTGAGCTTGTACTGGCCGTCGATCACCACGCGCTGGCCGGCCTCCAGGCCTTTGTCGATCACGGCGGTGCCGTCGGCGATCTGCACCACGTGGACCGGCACATTGGCGACCTTGTTCTCTGCATCGACGGCCCAGACGTAGGTGCTGTCCTGGCCGCGCTGCACCGCTGCAGCGGGCAGCGTGAGCGAGTCGGCCCGGCGGTCGAGCTGCAGCCGCACGTTGACGAACTGGCCCGGCCACAGCGTGTGCTGCGGGTTGGCGAAGCTGCCCTTGAGCTGCACGGTGCCGCTGGTGGTGTCGATCTGGTTGTTCAGCAATATCAGCTTGCCGGTGCCCAGCATCTGCGTGCCGCTGCGGTCGTAGGCCACCACCGAGAGCGGCTGGCTGCTCTGCTGCTGCACGCGGTTGATGTCCTGCACGGCCTCTTCGGGCAGGGTGAACTGCACGGCGATCGGGTCGATCTGGTTGATGACGACCAGGCCGTTGGCATCGGTGGCGTGCACGATGTTGCCCGGGTCCACCAGCCGCGCCCCCACCCGGCCGTTCATGGGCGAGGTGATGCGCGTGAAGCTCAGCTGCACCTCGGCGTACTGCACCTGGGCCGCGTCGTTCTGCACGGCGGCTTCGAGCTGGTTGACCAGGGCCTTCTGCGTATCGACCTGCTGCTGCGTGGCGGCGTCCTGCGAGAGCAGCGTTGTGTAGCGCTTGAGGTCGGCGCGGGCGTTGGTCAGCGTGGCCTGGTCCTTCGCCCGCGTCGCCTGCGCCTGCGCGAGCTGGGCCTGCAGCGTGCGCGGGTCGAGCTGGGCGAGCAGCTGGCCGGCCTTCACGTCCTGCCCTTCGACGAAGCCGACCTTGTCGAGCTGGCCGTCGATGCGCGCCTTGACGGTCACGGTGGCCATCGAGGCGACGGTGCCGATGCCCGAGCGATAGACCTGCACGGTCTGCGGCGTGACGCGCGCGGTGGTCACCTGCACGGGCGGGCTCTTCGGCGCATCGGGCTTGGCTGCGTTGGCGGCGTGGTGGGTCAGCGCCCATGCGCCGCCGCCGAGCACGAGCACCAGGGTGGCGGTCGCGAGCCAGGTGGAGCGTCTCTGGAACAAGGAAGGCGTGGTGGTTTCTGCGTTCGTCGTCATGGCATCAATTCCCGGAAGTCTTCGGTGCGGCGTCTGCTGCGGTGGTGGCAGCGGCGGCGGCATTCCAGCCGCCGCCCGTGGCCGCGATCAGCGAGACGCTGGCGGCCAGCTGGCGGCCGAGCACCTGCGCGGCCGTGCGCTGGTTGGTGAGCGAAAGCGTCTGCGCAGTGACCACGCTGAGGTAGGTGGCGGTGCCTGCGCGGTACTGGCTCAGCGCCATGCGCTCGGCGAGCTGGGCGGCGCGGACGGCGTCGGCCTGCAGCGCGGATTCGTTGTCGAGCACGCGCAGGGTGGCGAGGTTGTCTTCCACCTGCTGGAAGCCCGCGAGCACGGTCTGCTTGTATTGCGCGACGGAGGCGTCGTAGGCGGCCACGGCCTGGTCGGTGTGAGCCTTGCGCAGGCCGCCATCGAACACGGTCTGCGCCAGTGCCGCGCCCAGCGACCACACGCGGCTGGGCGTGTTGAACAGCGTGCCCAGCGTGGCCGCGCTGAAGCCGCCGCTGGCACTGAGCACGATCTGCGGGTAGTAGGCGGCCTTGGCCACGCCGATGTTGGCGTTGGCGGCCTGCACGCGGCGCTCTGCGCCGGCGATGTCGGGGCGGCGCTCCAGCAGCTCCGAAGGCAGGCCTGCGGGCGTCACCGGCAGTTGCAGGTGCAGAGCGGCGGCCGACGAAAGCGATTCGGCGGTCGGCGGGTTCGACGAGCTTTCGAGCGGCGCCAGCGAGAACGACGCAGGCGCCTGCCCGGTCAGCACCGCGATGGCGTGTTCGAGCTGGCTGCGCTGGGCTTCGAGGTCGACGGCCTGCGCCTGCGCGGTCTTGAGCTGGCTCTCGGCCAGCGCAACGTCTGAGCGCAGCACGGTGCCTGCGGCGTACTGGTGCTGCGTGAGCTCGAGCGCCTTGGCGTAGGCGGCGGTGGTGCTGGCGTAGAGGTTGCGCTGCAGGTCGATCACGCGGATCTGCAGGTAGTCCTGCGCCAGCGTGGTCTGGATGCTGAGCCGCGCGCCGGCCAGGTCGTCGGCGCTGGCCTGCACGCCGGCATTGCCGGCCTCCACCGAGCGGCGCACCGCGCCCCAGATGTCGGGCTCCCAGCTCGCGGCGAGGCCCAGGGTGTCGGTGGTGCCGAGCTTGACGGTGCCGGTGTTGTTGGTCTGCGAGCGCGTGGCGCCGGCGTTGAGACCCACCGTGGGGAAGAAGCCCGCCCGCGCCGCGGCGGCCAGCGCCTGCGCCTGGCGGTACTGCGCCTCGGCCACGCGGATGTTCTGGTTGGCCGCGTTGGCCTGCACAATCAGCGCGCTGAGCGTGCTGTCGCCGAAGGCGTCCCACCAGGGATGGTCGGCGTCGATGGTCTGCGGGGCGGCGGTCTTCCAGGGGCCGCCGGTTTCCTTGAAGGCGGCGGGTACGTCCAGCTGCGGGCGGACGTAGTCGGGGCCGACGGCGCAGCCCGCGAGGAGCAAGGCGGCCAGCGCGAGGGCTGCGCGCGGGAGGGGAGGTACGTCGGAGAAAACCATGATGAGGGCACTCTAGGTACCCCCGTCAAACCCCTCGCTGTCGACTAACTGACAGTTCTGAAAGAAATGGCCCTCCCCAAAAAAATGGCTCTCCCCCAGGCTGCGCGCACTTCGTGTCGCTCCGCCAACCCCCTTCCGGGGGCAACACCTGCGGCCCGGCGAAGCCGGTTCCGCGGTGTTCCTGGGCTTCCTCCCTCCCCCGCTGGGGGAGGGTCGGGGTGGGGGCACGACGGCGCTCATGGAACGCGGCGCCTGTTCAAGGGCCTGCCCCCATCCCGGCCTTCCCCCAGAGGGGGAAGGAGAAAAACCTCTCAGTGGGGGGCGTCGCCCTTGCACTACTCGGCCGGTTATCTCTTCTCCCTCCCCCGCTGGGGGAGGGTCGGGGTGGGGGCACGACGGCGCTCAAGGAAGCGCGGAGCCTTTTCAAAGGCCTGCCCCCATCCCGGCCTTCCCCCAGAGGAGGAAGGAGACAAACCGCTCAGCGAGGGGCGTCGCCCTTGCGGTACTCGGCGGTCAGCTCGTCCAGCTTCTGCTTGAGCGCCGGGTCGAGCTTGTATTCCGCCGCCGCGATGGTCGCTTCGAGCTGGTCGGGGCGGCTTGCGCCGAGCAGCGGCGCGGTGATGAGCGGGTTCGCCATCACCCAGGCCACGGCCAGGGTGGCCAGCGGTACGCCGGCTTCGTCGGCGAGCTTGTGCAGTTGAGTGACGGTGTTGAAGCTGCGCTCGTTCCAGTAGCGGTCTTGATACATGCCGCCTGCGGTGCCGAGGGTGAAGCGGGTGTTCTCCTCGGGCTTGCTGCCGGGCTTGTACTTGCCGGTGAGCAGGCCGCCGGCCAGCGGGTTGTAGGGGATCACGCCCAGGCCCTCTTCCGCCGCGAGCGGCAGCAGCTCGCGCTCGATCTCGCGGAACAGCAGGCTGTAGCGCGGCTGAACCGACACGTAGCGCGTGAGCCTCAGCAGGTCTGACTTGCCCAGCGCGCGGGCCAGGCGGTAGGCCAGGAAGTTCGACACGCCGATGTAGCGAGCGCGGCCCGACTTCACGATGGTGTCGAGCGCCTCCAGGCTCTCTTCGAGCGGCGTCTCGCGGTCGTCCATGTGCAGTTGGTAGAGATCGACGTGGTCGGTCTTCAGCCGCTTGAGCGAGGCGTCGATGGCGTCCAGCAGGTGCTTGCGCGACGCGCCCTGGTCCCAGCTGTTGGGGCCGACCTTGTTGACGGCCTTGGTCGCCAGCACGAAGCGGCGGCGGCCCGCGGGGCCCTGCTTCTCCAGCCAGTTGCCGATGATCTCCTCGGTGCGGCCTGCCGTCTCGATGGTGCCGCCGAGCGGGTAGACGTCGGCCGTGTCGAGGAAGTTGATGCCGCCTTCGGCCGCCTTGTCGAGGATCTGGTGCGATACGGCCTCGTCGGTCTGCAGGCCGAAGGTCATGGTGCCGAGGGCGAGGCGGGAGACGGTGAGGCCGGTGCGGCCGAGACGGGTGGAGGGAATGCTCATGGTGTTCGGTTCTCGCTCGGGAGGGAAGGAGATGAGATGGAAGGAAGGGAGCGGCGGCCATCATAGGCACGGCCGCGCAATCCTGCAGGCGGGCGAGGTTTAGCTGCCTTCGGCGTGCACGCCAGGCGCACCGCGCTCGACCGAGAAGCGGGCCATGGTGCCGACCGGCGAATCGGCCGTCTTCTCGTCCTCCACGGCGCGGAAATCGACCGTGGCTCCGCGCGCATCGAGCGTGGCGATCGCATAGCCGCGCCTGTCGGCCCGCCCGTAGCGCAGCTGCGGATTTTTCGAGAGCATGTTCGCCACGCTGGCGGCGCTCGGTCCTTCGGATGTGATGGCGCCGCCGACAAACTCGGTAGCGACCAGCGGCCCCTGCTGCGCATCGCCGCGCCGCAGGTCGGCGGCCCAGAAGGCGTGCACGTCGCCGCTGGCGACCAGCGCATTGCCGCCGCGCGACTTGTGTTCGGCCAGCGCGTCGAGCAGGCGCGAGCGGGCCGCGGCATAGCCGTCCCAGCCGTCCATCCAGTAGCCGTGCTCCGCTCCGCGCTTGCGGTCGGCCTCGGCCAGCAGCGTGGGCTGGGCGAGCACGGTCCATCGCGCGGGCGGCGCGGCGAGTTCGCGGGCGAGCCAGGCCTCCTGCTGCGCCCCGAAGAGGCTGCGCTCGGGCGCGAGCCGGTCGGCGCAATCGGCCAGCGGCGAGGCACTGCGGCCGGAAAGGCAGACATGGTGCGAGCGGTACTGGCGCCCGTCGGTCAGCAGCAGGTCGAGCATGCGGCCGAAGCGGTGTCGGCCGTAGATGAGCGCATCGGGGCCACGTGGACGCATGCTGGCGGGCACGGGCATGTGCTCGTACCACGCCTGATAGGCGGCTGCGCGGATCGCGAGGAACTGCGCAGGGTCGGCCGTGCGCGGCGACTCGTCGTTCGTGTAGTCGTTGGCCACCTCGTGGTCGTCCCAGGTCACGAGCCATGGGAAGGCCGCGTGCGCGGCCTGCAGCTGCGCATCGGCCTTGTAGAGCGCGTAGCGGTCGCGGAACTCGGCGAGCTGCGTCGGAATGCCGCCCTCGTGCCGGCGCACCTGGTGCGATTTGCGGGAGCTTTCGTAGATGTAATCGCCCAGATGCACCACGAAGTCGAGCGGCTGCGCGGCCATGTCTCGGTAGGCGGCGTAGTAGCCCTGCTCGTAGTGCTGGCAGGAGGCGAAGGCGAAGCGCAGCTGTTGCAGGGCCTCGTCGTTGTCGCCTGGCGTGGTGCGCGTGCGGCCGGCGGGGCTGCGCGCGCCGCCGGTGGTGAAGCGGTACCAGTACCAGCGCGCCGGCGACAGGCCCTGCACCTCGACGTGCACCGAGTGCGCGAGCCCGGCTGTCGCGACGGCGCTGCCCTTCGCCACGATGCGCCTGAAACCCTCGTCGTCGGCCACCTCCCATTTCACATCGACGGGCGCATCGCCCATGCCGCCGCCCTGCAGCGGATCGGGTGCGAGCCGCGTCCAGAGCACGAAGCCGTCGGCGCGCGGCACGCCAGAGGCCACGCCCAGCGTGAATGGATAGCGATCGCCCGATGTCGCGGCCGTGCCTGTCGTCGTCGCTGGCTGCGCCTTCAGCAGCAGGAACGGATGGCCCAGCGAAGCGGCCGCGAGCCCGCCGCACAGCAGGCGTCGGCGCGAGAGTCTTTCTTCCTTCATCCAGTGCAATGTCGTGCGCTTCGCTCGCTCCTGTCAATCGGGCGCCGCATGGGCCGATGGCGCGGACCAGGCTACGGCCCCACCACGGTGACCCGCGCCGTCATGTACGGATGGACCGAGCAGACGTAGTCGTACACCCCCGGCTTGTCGAAGACGCGGGCGAAGGCCTTGCCGGGCAGCAGCAGATCGATGCCGGCCGCGCCGTCCTTGAAGGCCAGGCCGTGCGGCGCGCCGTCGTCGTTCTGCCAGCTCACGCGCTGGCCGGCCTTGACGGTGATCTGCGCGGGCTCGAAGGCGAAGTTGCGGATGGTCACGTGCGCCGACCCGCCGGCGTGCGCGCCGTCCGCAGCCGCTGCAGGCGAAGCGGCAGCCGCCGTGCGCTGCAGCGCGATCTTGCGCGGCGCATTGCCCACCTGCACCGTGTGCATCGGCCCGCCCGCGAGGTCGACCACGCTGACGTCGTTGGAGCCCTCGTTGCTCACCCAGAGCTTCCTGCCGTCGGCCGACAGGTCGAGCCAGTGCGGCTGCTTGCCCACGGGAATGCTGCGCACGGCCGTGTGCGCTGCGGGGTCGAACAGCATGACTTCGCCGGGCCCCTGCACCACCACCACGCCGCTGGCCATGCCCGCGAAGTGCTGCGCGATGTGCGGGGACACGCCCGTGGGCACCGGCGAGCCCCACTGGTTGTTGGCCGGATCGAGCACCTGCACGGCCGCAACGCCGGCCAGCGTGAGGTAGAGCGACTTGCCGTCATGGCTGAATTCGAGGTCGCGCGGCGGCTTGTCGAGCGGGATCTGCGTGACCACGGCGCGCGTCGCCATGTCGATGACCACCAGCGCGAAGTGCCCCGGCTCCTGCGATGCGACGTACGCCTGCCGCCCGTCGGGCCGGATGGCGATGGTGTGCGGCTTGGGCACCGGCACGGTGGCGCTCACGCCATGCGCCGTGGTGTCGACGAAGGCCACGCGGTCGTCGCCGTTGACGGCCACCAGCAACCACTTGCCGTCGGCAGTCATGGCCAGCCCCTGGGGCCCCTTGCCCACGTCGATGGCGCGGGTCACGCGGTCGCTCGCGGCATCGATCTCGCTCACGGCGGCGGCGCCGGAGCCGCTGACGAACACGCTGCGTCCATCGGGCGCAACGATGATGCCGTCGGGCCCTGCCGCCACCGGCAGCGTGGCCACGACGCGCTCTGTGCCGGTGTCGATCACGCTGACGGTGCTGTCCTTGAAGTTGCCGACATAGGCCTTGGGACCCGCGGCAAGCACGGAGCCGGCCGAGGCCGCCAGGGCCGCGAAGATGACGAGGATGCGTGCGAAGCCGGACATGGCGATCATGGTGAAGACCCTCATGGAAAGCGGAAGAGGAAGACGGAAGAAGCAGAATCCGAGAATCCGCAAAGGGCATGACGCATGGCATGCCCTGCCTATTCCAGCGGTGGCCGAAAGAAAACTGGAATAAAACGCCGGACTGTCACGTCATGCAGGAAGAAGGAGCACTTGAGCCTGTCGACCGACCGCACACGCCAGTTCGAAGCCGCCGCGCTGCCGCATCTCGATGCGGCATGGAACCTTGCGCGCTGGCTGCTGCGCGACGACCAGCTGGCCGACGACGCGGTGCAGGAGGCCTACCTGCGCGCATTCCGCTTCTTCGAGGGTTTGCGCGGAGAGAGCGCACGGCCGTGGCTGCTGGGCATCGTGCGCAACGCCTGCTACGACTGGATGCGGCAGAACCGGCAGCTGGCCGACCAGCTGGAGTTCGACGAGCTGCGCGACAGCGAGGCGGTGTCGGCGCCCTTCTCCTCCTCCGCCGACGGCGATCCGGCGCGACAGTGGGAGCAGCGCGTGCAGGGCGAGCGAGTCAACGCGGCCATCGACGCGCTGCCGCCGGTGTATCGCGAGGTGATCGTGCTGCGCGAGCTGGAGGAACTGCGCTACGAGGACATCGCGCGCATCGCGGGCATACCGCTGGGCACCGTCATGTCGCGGCTGTCGCGTGCGCGCTCGATGCTGCGCGAGAGCCTGCGCGACGAACGTCCCGGCGATGCGGGAGGAAGGACACGCCATGTCAATGTCTGACGAGGAACTGGGAACGCTGATCCGGCGCCACGCCGTGCGGCACATGCCGCCCGAGGGCCTGGCGGCGCGCATCGCGAATGCGGTCTGCACGGAAGAAGCCGCCGCGCCGACGCCGACGCCCGCTCCCGCGCGACAAGGCCGCGGGCTGTGGCGGGGGCTGGCATGGTTCGGCACCGGTGCCGCCACGGCCTGGGGCCTGGCGCTCGTGCTGCTGGCGACGCCGATGCCGCCTGCCGACGCGCTCGCCGAAGGCGTCACGGCGAACCACGTGCGCTCGCTGATGGCCTCGCACCTGGCGGACGTGGCCTCGTCCGACCATCACACGGTCAAGCCCTGGTTCGCCGGCAAGCTCGACTTCTCACCGCCGGTGGTCGACCTCGCGGCGGAGGGCTTTGCGCTTGCGGGCGGACGGCTCGACTACCTGGACGGGCGCACCGTGGCGGCACTGGTCTACCGCTCGGGGCCGCACGTGATCAACCTGTTCGTGTGGCCGGCGCCGGATGGAAAGAAAGCGCAGGCGCAAGGGCCGGTGGCTTCGGCCCGGCAGGGCTACCAGCTCGTGCACTGGACCCAGGGCGGCATGCAGGCCTGGGCGGTGTCGGATCTCAATGCGACGGAGCTGCAGAACTTCGCGGTGCTGCTGCGCGAGCGAACCGCGCCGGTGCCTTCGCCGAAGTAGCAGCCCTGTTCAGCAGGCGACGGCTGCCGGCCTGCGTGCGGCGGCACGGGCGCTCGCCACCGCCCAGCCGAAGATGCCCAGGCCGGCCAGCGCCAGCAGCGCGCCGACCCAGCCGGTGGAAGTCCAGCCCAGCCCCGCGGAAATTGCCACGCCGCCGAGCCATGCGCCCAGCGCATTGGCCATGTTGAAGGCCGAGTGGTTGAGCGCGGCCGCGAGCGTCTGCGCGTCGCCGGCCACGTCCATCAGACGGATCTGCAGTGCCGGGCCGATGGCCACGGTCGAGCCGATGAGGAACACGTTGACGGCGGCCGCGACCACGTTGTGGGCCGCGAAGGTGAACACCGCGAGCACCAGCGCCGCGTAGACCATCACGCCGCCGATGGTGCGCATCACCGACTTGTCTGCCAACCGCGAGCCCACGAGGTTGCCCACCACCATGCCGAGGCCGAAGAGCGCGAGCACGATGGGCACGCCGCTCACCGGCATGCCGGCCACCTCGATCAGCGTGGGCTTGATGTAGCTGAACACCGAGAACATGCCGCCGAAGCCGATGGCGGCGATGCCCAGCGTGAACCACACCTGCTTGCGCTTGAGCGCACCGAGTTCGCGCCAGGGGCTGGCGCCAGCGGCGGGCGCCATGTCGGGGATGTCGCGGCGAAGCAGCACGATGGCCACCAGCGCGATGAGGCCCACGAACACGAAGGCCGCTCGCCAACCGAAGAACTGGCCCAGCCACGCCGCGATGGGCACGCCCACCAGCGTGGCGCCGGTGAGCCCCAGCATCACGAGCCCCACGGCCCGCGCGCGGCGGCCCGGCGGCGCCAGCGTGGCGGCCACCAGCGCGGCCACGCCGAAGTAGGTGCCGTGCGGCAGCCCGGCGGCGAAGCGCAGCAGGTTGAGCAGCAGGTAGTTGGGAGCGGCGGCGCTGGCGAAGTTGCCGGCCGCGAACACGGCCATGAGCGCGATGAGCAGCGCGCGTCGGCGCCAGCCGGCTGCGAGCACCGCGAGAACGGGAGCGCCGATGACCACGCCGATCGCATAGGCGCTGATGACGTGGCCGGCCTGCGGGATGCTCACGCCGATGTCGCGTGCGACCTCGGGCAGCAGGCCCATGATGACGAACTCGCCGGTGCCGATGGCGAAGCCGCCGACGCCGAGCGCGAGCACCGCGCGCAGGAAGTTGGCGGGCGCGCCCGAAGGCAGGGTGAAGGAAGAAATGTCGGTGGCCGCGCTGTCCTGCGCGGGTGGGGAGGCGTTCAAGGCCAGGCTCCTGGAGGGGGTGCCCGGCGGCAGCGGGCAAGGCACGATTTTAGGGTAAACCCTGAATCCGCACCGATACGCAGATGCCGAAGACCTTGTACTGGCAGGGCCGCGAAGGCCTCGCCCGTGGGCTCAGATGGCCACCAGCTGCCGCACGCCCTGTGCTTCCATGTCCTTGCCGAGGCCGCGCGCGATGACCTCGCCGCGCTCCATCACGAGGTAGTCGTCGGCCAGTTCCTGGGCGAAGTCGTAGTACTGCTCGCACAGCACGATGGCCATGTCGCCCCGGTCGGCCAGCATGCGGATGACGCGGCCGATGTCCTTGATGATGCTGGGCTGGATGCCTTCGGTGGGCTCGTCGAGGATCAGCAGGCGCGGCTTGGGCGCCAGCGCTCGGGCGATCGCCAGCTGCTGCTGCTGGCCGCCAGAGAGGTCGCCGCCCCTCCTGTTCATCATCTGCTTGAGCACGGGGAACAGCTCGTACAGCTCCGCCGGGATGGGCGTGCCGCCGCTCTTGTAGGCCAGCCCCATGCGCAGGTTCTCCTCGACGGTGAGCCGAGCGAAGATCTCGCGGCCCTGCGGCACGAAGCCGATGCCGGCCCTGGCCCGCTCATAGGGCGTGGCCTTGTGGATCGGCTTGCCTTCGAGCTCGATGCTGCCGCTCTTGATCGGCACCAGGCCCATCAGCGACTTCAGCAGCGTGGTCTTGCCTACGCCGTTGCGGCCCAGCAGCACGGTGACCTTGCCCAGCTTCGCCTCGAAGCTCACGTCGCGCAGGATGTGGGAGCCGCCGTAGTACTGATGGATGTTCTTGACTGTCAGCATCTTTCGTTCTCCCTCAGCGGCCCAGGTAGACCTCGATCACGCGCTCGTCGGCCTGCACTTCGTCCAGCGTGCCCTGTGCGAGCACGGAGCCGTCGCACAGCACGGTGACGATCTCGGAGATGGTGCGGATGAAGCTCATGTCGTGCTCCACCACCATCAGCGAGTGCTTGCCCTTGAGCGTGAGGAACAGCTCGGCAGTGCGCGCGGTCTCTTCGTCGGTCATGCCGGCCACGGGCTCGTCGAGCAGCAGCAGCTTCGGGTCCTGCATCAGCAGCATGCCGATCTCCAGCCACTGCTTCTGGCCGTGGCTCAGGTTGCCGGCCAGGCGCGAGACGCTGTCGGCGAGGTGGATGGTCTCGAGCACCTCGGCCAGGCGGTCGCTCTGCGCGGAATCGAGCCTGAAGAGCATCGAAGAGCGCACGCCCTTGTCGGTCTTCAGCGCGAGTTCGAGGTTCTCGAACACCGTCAGGTGCTCGAACACCGTCGGCTTCTGGAACTTGCGGCCGATGCCCAGCTGAGCGATCTCGGCCTCGCGGTGGCGCAGCAGGTCGATGGTGCTGCCGAAGAACACGGTGCCCTCGTCGGGCCGGGTCTTGCCGGTGATGATGTCCATCATCGTCGTCTTGCCGGCGCCGTTCGGCCCGATGATGCAGCGCAGCTCGCCCGGTGCGATGTCGAGCGACAGCTTGTTGATGGCCTTGAAGCCGTCGAAGCTCACGCTGACGTCTTCCAGGTAGAGGATGCGGCCGTGCGTGACGTCGACCTCGCCCGGCGTGACGTGGCGGCCGAAGTCGGCGGCGCGACCACCCGATTCAGTGCTGCCGCTCACGTAGTGGATGCCGCTTGCTCGCGCGGCGCGCTCGGCGCCTGCTTCCATGAGGTCGGGTGTCATGCGCGCGCTCCCTTCGCATCCACCGGCAGCGAGGCCAGCGCATCGGGCTCGACGCCCTGCTCCGCCGCGACGGCGCGGCGTGCCTCCTGCACCGGTTCGGGCTGCGGCTTCTCTTCTTCCTTCTTCTCCCTGGAAAGCCACTTGCGAACCAGCCCCACGATGCCGTTCGGCAGGAACAGCGTGACAGCAATGAACAACGCCCCCAGGAAGTACAGCCAGTATTCCGGATAGGCCACCGTGAGCCAGCTCTTCGCGCCGTTGACGATGAAGGCGCCGATGATCGGCCCGATCAGCGTGGCGCGGCCGCCCACCGCCGCCCAGATGGCGATCTCGATGGAGTTGGCAGCGCTCATCTCGCCCGGGTTGATGATGCCGACCTGCGGCACGTACAGCGCGCCGGCCACGCCGCACATGACGGCCGAGATCACCCAGATCGTGAGCTTGTAGGGCAGCGGGTTGTAGCCCGAGAACATCACGCGCGTCTCGGCGTCGCGGATGGCCTGCAGCACGCGGCCGAACTTGCTGCCGATGAGCCACTTCGCAAACAGGAAGAAGCCCAGCAGCGTTGCGCCCGTGAGCGCGAAGAGCGTCATGCGCATCTCCTGCGTGGCGATCGGGATGCCCAGGATGCGCTTGAAGTCGGTGAAGCCGTTGTTGCCGCCGAAGCCCGTCTCGTTGCGAAAGAAGAGCAGCATGGCCGCGAAGGTCATCGCCTGCGTGATGATCGAGAAGTACACGCCCTTGATGCGCGAGCGGAAAGCGAAGAAGCCGAACACGAATGCGATCAGGCCAGGCACCGCGACGATCAGCACCAGCGTGGCGATGAAGCTGTCGCTGAATGTCCAGTGCCAGGGCAGCGTCTTCCAGTCGAGGAACACCATGAAGTCGGGCAGGTCGCTCTTGTAGTTGCCGTCGCGGCCGATCTGGCGCATGAGGTACATGCCCATCATGTAGCCGCCCAGCGCGAAGAACAGGCCGTGGCCCAGCGAGAGGATGCCGGTGTAGCCCCAGATCAGGTCCATGGCCAGCGCGCAGATCGCGTAGCACATGATCTTGCCGACCAGCGCCACCGCGTAGTCGCTCATGTGCAGCGGGCTGTCCGCCGGCACCCACATGTTGAGCACCGGCGCCACTGCGCACACCACGATGAGCGCGACGAAGAAGGCCGTCCAGCCCTTGCCGCTCAGCAGCGGCCCTTTGGTTGGAAGTACGACCTTGCTCATGCCTCTGCGCTCCGGCCTTTCATTGCGAAGATGCCCTGCGGCCGCTTCTGGATGAAGATGATGATGAAGACAAGCACCGCGATCTTCGCGAGCACCGCGCCCGCCCAGCCCTCGATGAACTTGTTGAGAATGCCCAGCCCCAGCGCCGCGTACACGGTGCCTGCCAGCTGGCCGACGCCGCCCATCACGACCACCATGAAGCTGTCGACGATGTAGCTCTGGCCCAGGTCGGGGCCGACGTTGCCGATCTGGCTCAGCGCGCAGCCCGCCAGGCCGGCGATGCCCGAGCCGAGGGCGAAGGCGTAGGTGTCGATGCGCGCGGTGTTCACACCCATGCACGATGCGATCGGACGGTTCTGCGTGACGCCGCGAACGAACAGGCCCAGCCGCGTGCGGCCGATGAGCCAGGCCATGGCCAGCAGCACCAGCGCCGCGAAGACGATGATGCAGATGCGGTTCCAGGGCAGCGTGACGTTGCTGAGCATCGAGAAGCCGCCGCTCATCCAGCCGGGGTTTTCCACGCCGACGTTCTGCGCGCCGAACAGCGAGCGCACCAGTTGCTGCAGCATCAGGCTGATGCCCCAGGTGGCGAGCAGCGTCTCGAGCGGGCGGCCGTACAGGAAGCGGATCACGCCGCGCTCCAGCACCGCGCCCACGAGTGCCGATGCGAGGAAAGACACCGGAATGGCGGCCACCAGGTACCAGCCGAACGCCGCCTCGGGCATGTACTTCTGGAAGATGCCCTGCATCACGTAGGTGGCGTAGGCGCCGATCATCATCAGCTCGCCGTGCGCCATGTTGATCACGCCCATCAGCCCGTAGGTGATGGCCAGGCCCAGCGCGGCCAGCAGCAGCACCGAGCCCAGGCTGATGCCGCTGAACACGGCGTTGATGCGGTCGCCCCAGACCAGCGCGCCGTCGATGCTCGCGATGGACGCGACGATGGCGGCCTTGACGTCGGCCTCGGTCTCGTCGGACAGGCGCTGGTTGAGCAGCAGCTTGGTGTCGGGGTTGCGGTTGTTGCCCAGCTCCTTGGCCGCGGCGAGGCGCTTGGCCTTGTCGGCGCTGCCGAGCATGCTGGCGGCGCGCACCAGCTCGAGCTGTGACTTGATCTTCGGGTTGGTCTCGGCGGCCAGCGCCTTCTCGACCATGGGCAGGCGCGACTCGTCGGGCTCCTTGAAGAGCGCCTGCGCGGCCTCGGCGCGCACCGCGTCGTCCTTGCTCGTGAGCTTGAGCGCGGCCTGCGCGGCATCGAGCGCGCCGCGCATGAGGTTGTTGTTGACGACGTCCTCGGCGGTGTCGGGCACCTTCAGCTCGGCGCCGGTCACAGGGTCGTAGCCCTTGTCGTCCTTCATCACGAAGACCTTGTCTTCGGTGTACTTGACCGCGTCGTCGGACATGGCCTGGATGAAGGCAGCGGTCTTCTCGTCAGCCGTGAGCACGGCCTTGTTGAGCGCGGCGATGCGGGCTTCGGAATCGCCGGAGGCGATGGCCCGGGCTTCGTCGGCGGTCAGCGCGTGGGCGGCCGATGCCATCAGCAGCATGGCGGCCAGTGCGCATTGAAGGGTTCGTCGAAGCATCATGAGATTCGTGTTGCCCCCTCTCCCCTGGGGGAGAGGGTTGGGGTGAGGGCTTGCGGCCTTCAAACAAATGCGGCGGCCGGATCGACCGCCGTTGCCCTCACCCCTACCCTCTCCCCGGGGGGAGAGGGAGCAAGGCAAGGGGCTTGCCGATGAATTACATCGACTTGCCAGCGGGGTAGTCCGGCTTCTTGTCGTTGCCTTCGATGTACGGGCTCCACGGCTTGGCCTTGACCGGGCCCGGCGTCTTCCACACAACGTTGAACTGGCCGTCGGCCTTGATCTCGCCGATGAATACGCTCTTGTGCAGGTGGTGGTTCTTCTCGTCCATCTTCGAGACGATGCCCGAGGGAGCGGTGAAGGTCTGGCCGGCCATGGCGGCGATCACCTTGTCGGTGTCCGTGCTCTTGGCCTTCTCGACCGCCTGCTTCCACATGTGGATGCCGATCCAGGTGGCTTCCATCGGGTCGTTGGTGAGCGGCTTGTCCTTGTGGCCGGCGATGTTCTTGGCCTTGGCGTACTCGCTCCACTGCTTGATGAAGGCGGTGTTGGTCGGGTTCTTGATCGACATGAAGTAGTTCCATGCGGCCAGGTGGCCCACCAGCGGCTTGGTGTCCACGCCGCGCAGTTCCTCCTCGCCCACCGAGAAGGCAACCACCGGCACGTCCTTGGCCTTCAGGCCGGCGTTGCCGAGTTCCTTGTAGAAGGGCACGTTGGAGTCGCCGTTGATGGTCGACACCACCGCGGTCTTGCCGCCGGCCGAGAACTTCTTGATGTCGGCGACGATGGTCTGGTAGTCGCTGTGGCCGAAGGGGGTGTACTTCTCGTCGATGTCCGATTCCTTCACGCCCTTGCTCTTGAGGTAGGCGCGCAGGATCTTGTTGGTGGTGCGGGGATAGACGTAGTCGGTGCCCAGCAGCACCCAGCGCTTGGCGCCGCCGCCTTCCTTGCTCATCAGGTAGTCGACGGCCGGAATGGCCTGCTGGTTGGGCGCCGCGCCCGTGTAGAACACGTTCTTCGAGAGCTCTTCACCCTCGTACTGCACGGGGTAGAACAGCAGGCCGTTCATTTCCTCGACCACCGGCAGCACCGACTTGCGCGACACCGAAGTCCAGCAGCCGAAGATGACCGAAACCTTGTCCTGGCCAAGCAGCTGCTTGGTCTTCTCGGCGAACAGCGGCCAGTTGGAGGCCGGGTCGACCACCACGGGCTCGAGCTGCTTGCCCAGCACGCCGCCCTTCTTGTTGATGTCGTCGATCGCCATCAGCACCGTGTCCTTCAACACGGTTTCCGAGATGGCCATCGTGCCCGACAGCGAGTGCAGCACGCCGACCTTGATGGTGTCGGCTGCGAATGCGGGCGCAGCAGAAATGCTGGCCAGCGCGACGGCGGCGGTGAGCGCCTTGAGGGTGAAACGACGTTGCATGTTGACTCCTGCTCCGGGGTGGTTGAACCTTTTCGACAGCCTTGGCTGGCGTGGGAGGGAGTCTGCGGAATGCACCACAAAGGGGAAATACGCCGGGTGGCGTACACGGAAGGTATTCAGGCCGGCGGTGCCGGATATTTGCGGGCGTTGACCAGCATCTTGCTTCGCGCCGCTTCGACCACATCGATGCCGAGCTTGTCGGCGAGTTGCAGCAGGTAGAGGAAGACGTCGGCGATCTCGGTGCCGATCTCGGCGCGCTTGTCGGCTGGAAGATCGCGGCTCTGGGCCTCCGTGAGCCACTGAAAGTGTTCGAGCAGCTCGGCCGCCTCGACGGAAAGCGCGGAGGCGAGGTTCTTGGGAGAGTGGAACTGCTCCCAGTCGCGGGCCTGTGCGAAGTCGCGAAGGGCCTGTGTCAGTTGCTGCAGGTCGGTGGCCATGTCTGTCCTGTCTTGCGAACAGGAGAGTTTGGCACGGCCACCTGCAGCGCTCGGCGCTTCGATTTCAGGCCTGCCGGCTGCCGCGCCGGTGCAATACAGCCACCAGCAACGCCGACCCCGTCAGGTAAAGCAGCGCCACCCCGAAGGCACTGGCGTACGCCCCCGCATCCGGCGCATGCCCGAGCCGCCCGTAGAAGAGGATGCCGATCAGCGCCACGCCCAGCGCGTTGCTCGCCTGCTGCACCATCGATATCACGCCCGAGGCCACGCCCGCATGCTGAGGCGGCAGGCCGGCCAGAACGGTGGAGACCAGGGGCGCCATGACCATGCCGAGCCCCGCGCCCTGCACCAGCAGCAACGGCACCATCCACGCCACGACGTGCGGGTGTCCGGGCCATCCGGCCACGTTGGCGAACTGCAGTGCGTGTCCTGCGGCGAGCACAAGGGCACCGAGCGCGATGGGCGGCTTGCCGCCGAAGCGGCGTGCGAGGCGCGCTCCCGCCATCGACGTCGCGAAGAAACCGGCCGCCAGCGACGTGAAGACGACGCCCGAACTGAGCGGATCGAGTGCGAGACCCTGCTGTAGATACAGCGCCAGGACGAAGTAGAGCGAGGCGTTGCCCACGTAGAAGGCCAGCGTCGTGAGCAGGCCCATGCCGAAGCGGGCATCGGCGAGCAGCACCGGAGCCACGAGCGGCGTACCGCCGCGCGCGGCGAGCCGGCGCTGCTGGTACGCAAAGGCTGCGAGCAACGGCAGCGCCGCCGCGAGGCACAGCCAGCTCCACAGCGGCCAGCCCTGCTCGCGGCCTTCCACCAGCGGCAGCACCACTGCCGCCGAGCCCGCGGCCACGAGCAGCATGCCGACGAGGTCGAGGCGGCTGTTGCCGTTGTTCGCCAGCGGCGGAATGACGCGCGGTGCGAGCATCAGCGCCAGCAGGCCGATCGGCACGTTGATGAGAAAGCAGCTGCGCCAGCCCAGGCCCGCCAGATCGGCATAGATCAGCAGGCCGCCGACCAGCTGCCCGAGCGTGGCTCCCAGCCCCAGGGTGAGTCCATAGGCCGCGAAGGCACGCGCCCGGTCTTCGCCGGAGTAGGCCAGGCCGATCATCGCCAGCACCTGCGGCTGCAGCAGCGCGCCGGCCAGCCCCTGCAGCACGCGTGCCGCCACCAGCAGTTCAGCGTTCGGCGCCAGGCCGCAGGCGGCCGAAGCGAGCGTGAACAACAGCAGGCCCAGCATGAACATGCGGCGACGCCCGAACAGGTCGCCGAGCCGACCGCCGGTGATCAGCCCTGCGGCAGTGGCGAGGCCATAGCCGGCCACCACCAGCTGCAGGGTTCCCGCGCTCGCCTGCAGTTCGCGCTGCATCGAGGGCAGCGCGACGTTGACGATAAAGAAGTCCAGCACCACCAGGAAGGTGCCGCTGAGCATGACCCACAGGCCGAGTCGGCCGGGCCTTGTCGCGTGCGGACTCTGGCTGCCGGTGCAAGAGAGCGATGCTGCCGAAGCGATGTTTGACTGCGTCATGATGGATTCGAGTGTTGGAAGGAACAGGCACGGCGGCAATGACCTCGGAGGTCATCGGCCGGGCTCAGGCGGCCGGCGTCGGCAGGATGAACTGGTAGTCCGTGGCGATGCGGCCGTCTTCGGCGAGCACCAGGAACTCCAGCCCGAGCGCGGCCACCGGGCCGCCCGCTGCCGGGACCATGTGCCAATGGAACATCACCGCGTCGTGCAGGAACTGGGCGTCGCCCGCGCGGACGAAGCGAAAGCCGGCGTCGCGCACGTTCTTCTCATGCGAGCCGGTGACGCGCTGCTGCAGCGCCTCGTGGCCCCTGGCCTGCAGCGTGCGCACGTAGTGCTCGCCGTCGGGCACCCAGAGGCTGGCGATGGCGGCGCGTCGCGCCTCGGCGTCGGGTTCGTTCCAGACGGCGACATAGCGGTCGGCGAGTTCGGTGAAATCGTTGAAAGCGGTTCTGGTGTTCATGGCCTGCTCCTGCTGCCGGTTGCATTGGGAAAGAGTGAGACCGCAGTTTCTGGCGCCATCGCTGGACAGTGAATGCTCAAGGGGCCGAAAATCTTGTCCATTCGTCCACCGCACGAGGAGCCTTCGATGGACCCGCTCGATGACATCTTTGCCGCCATGAGGGTGCAGAGCGCCCTGTATGCCCGCCTCGAGGCCGGCGCGCCCTGGGGCGTGAGCCTGGCGGGCGGCGAGAGCGCGCGCTTCGGGCTCGTGGTGCGCGGCGGCTGCCTGCTGGAGGTCGATGGCATGGCGCAGCCGGTGGCGCTGGCGGCGGGCGACTGCTATGTGCTGGCGCATGGCACGCCTTACGTCCTGCGCGACCATCCGAACACGCCGACCGTGAGCTGCGCCTCCGTCGTGCGCGACCGCATCGGCGGGCTGGTGGAGCTCGGCGGCACGGGCACGGCGGCCTCGGTGATCTGCGGCTGGTTCCACTTCGACCAGCGCGCCGCGCGGCCGCTGCTCGACCTGCTGCCGGTGCTTCTACACGTGAAAATGGAGCAGGCCCGCGCCCTCGCGCTGCAAGGCACGCTGCAGTTGCTGGCCATGGAGACCGGCGAGCCGGGCCTGGGGTCCAGCCTGCTCGTGAGCCGGCTGGCCGACATCGTGTTCGTTCAGGCGGTGCGAGCGCACGTCGCGGCCAGCGCCGAATCGCAGACGGGCTGGCTTGCTGCGCTGGCCGATGCGCGCATCGGCCCCGCACTGCGCGCGATGCACAAGGAGATCGCGCGTGACTGGACGGTGGAGGCGCTCGCCGCCGTCGCGAACCTCTCGCGCTCGGCCTTCGCGCAGCGTTTTCGCGAGCGGGTGGGACAGGCGCCGCTGGAGTACCTCACGCAATGGCGCATGTTCAAGGCCGGCAACATGCTGGGGCAAGGCAACGCTGGCCTGGGAGCGATCGCCGCTGCGGTGGGCTACGAGTCGGAGGCGGCCTTCAGCAAGGCCTTCAAGCGCAGCAAGGGAATGGCGCCCAGTGCGTGGCGGGCCGCGGCGCGCGAAGGAGCGGTGGCCGCATAGCCGCCCTGCTCCTCGCTTTCTTCAACCCTTCTTCGCGCCTCCAGCTGCCTTGAACTGCGCAGCCGCAAAAGCCCAGGTCATGCGCGTCGCATCGGGCCCCTCGGGGTCGCTGAACAGCAGCTTCGGCGCGCCGCCGCTCCACGAATGGCCGAGCCCCGCGATCTCGCACAGCGTGACCAGCGTGCGCCCCTTGCGCCTGAAGTCGGTCACCCGCATCGGGCGGCGCTTGCCGCGCTGCACCTCGCGCGTCAACCCGGGCCGCGCACCCACGGCGGTCGCCCACACCGCGGCGCTGCTGACGGCGTTGCTCGGCGCGACCACCGCATCGGCGTCGCCATGCAGCACCAGCATCGGCGGCAGGGTGGTGAAGACGGCCGCCGCGCCCATCGCCTTGCCGACGGCCGTTGTCGGCATGGGCGGCACGTGCTCGCCGCGCATCGCGCCCAACGCCGTGGCGGACGACTTCGCCGCGCCGGGTGCCACGCCCGAATGCATCACGACGGCGCGGAAGCGGTTCGGATAGCGCGTCGCGAGCAGCGCCGCCATGCTCGCACCGGCGGAAAGGCCGGCCAGCGCCATGCGGTCACGGTCGACGGGGTAGAGCATGCAGGCCTGATCGATGGCGGCCATCAGCGTGGCGGCCTCGGCGTCGGCCTTGCCGGAGCGGCGCTCGTACCAGTTCCAGCAGCCCTGGGGATGGGCGATCCGGTCCTGTTCAGGGTAGAGCACCAGGAAGCGCTGGCGCACGGCCAGCGCGTTCATGCGAGTGCTCGCGGCGAAGTCGCGCCCGGTCTGGCCGCAGCCGTGCAGCATGACCATGAGGGGCAGGCGCTCGCCCGGCTGCAGCTCCAGGCCTGCCGGGCGGAACAGGTGATAGCCGCGCGCACCGCCCGGGCCCATCGCGACGCCGGCGAGCCAGTCGCCCTTGCCCGGCGGCGGCTTGAGCCGCTTGGCGGTGGCGCGCTGGACCTGCCCCGCGATGCGCTTGCTGTTGCTCAGGGTGGCCTTGGTGAGCGCACGCAGGTTGCGCTTATAGGCGCGGGCAAAGACTGAAGCTGTGGAACGGCGGACCATGGCGCGCAGTGTGACCGCAAAGCGCCGGCCGGCCTACCCTGGGCCGGCTTCGGAAACCGGGCTTTCCTCAGTAGATCTCGGGAACGATCATGTTCGCCGGCACGGGCTGGCGCAGATAGTCGGCATGGCGCACGCGCTCGGGCAGCTCGACCGGCGGATGCGGCACTTCCTGGTAGGGCAGCTGCCCCAGCAGGTGGCTGATGCAGTTCAGGCGCGCCTTCTTCTTGTCGACCGCCTGCACCACCCACCACGGCGCCTCGGGGATGTGAGTGCGCTCCAGCATGATTTCCTTCGCCTTGGTGTATTCCTCCCAGCGGCGACGGCTTTCGAGGTCCATGGGGCTCAGCTTCCACTGCTTGAGCGGATCGTGGATGCGGCCGAGGAAGCGCATGTGCTGCTCGTCGTCCGTGATGGAGAACCAGTACTTGATGAGCTTGATGCCCGAGCGCACGAGCATCTTCTCGAACTCGGGCACGGTGCGGAAGAACTCCTCGTACTCGTCGTCGGTGCAGAAGCCCATCACGCGCTCGACGCCGGCGCGGTTGTACCAGCTGCGGTCGAACAGCACCATCTCGCCGGCGGCCGGCAGGTGCGCCACGTAGCGCTGGAAGTACCACTGGGTGCGTTCGCGGTCGTTGGGTGCCGGCAGCGCGGCCACGCGGGCCACGCGCGGGTTCAGCCGCTGGGTGATGCGCTTGATGACGCCGCCCTTGCCCGCCGCGTCGCGGCCTTCGAACAGGATGACGACCTTCTGCTTGCTGTGCTGCACCCAGTCCTGCAGCTTGACCAGCTCGCCCTGCAGGCGGAACAGCTCCTTGAAGTAGGCCTGGCGCGCAGCCTTGTCGGTGGAGGATGCCGCGCTCACCGAGGCGGGGTCGAGTCCGTCGATGTTGCGGTCCTCGATCTCCAGCTCGAGCTCCTCGTCGTAGCTGTCGATCAGGTCGCGGGCGATGCGTTGCATCAGGTCTTCGTGGTCGGGAAGTGCGCTCGTCAGCATGATGGGGCGGCAGGAGAGAAAAGTTTGAAAAGGGAAGCGGAAAAAGCATGCTGCTCGCCCTCCATGACGGCCACGTGACGGATTTGACGCCGTTGACATGTAGTTGTCACACGCGGCGAACACCATCTGGAGCCATTCCAACACCCCAGAATCCCCCATGAACACGCTCGCTGCCCCGCATGCAGAGGTGCCGTCCGCGTCCGCCTCGCAGCGGCCGAAGCTCGACGCCAAGCCCGGTCCGCTCACGCTGATCACCTTCGTGGGACTGCTGGCCGCCGGCCTGCTCTTCACCGCATGGAGCCTGGTCGGCGACGTCACCGCCTCGGGAGCGCCCGTCACCACCTGGGTGCCCTACATACTTCTCGGCGTGGCGCTGCTGATCGCACTGGGCTTCGAGTTCGTCAACGGCTTCCACGACACGGCCAATGCGGTCGCGACCGTGATCTACACCCACTCGCTGCCGCCCAACTTCGCGGTGGTGTGGTCGGGGGTCTTCAACTTCCTGGGCGTGATGGTGTCCAGCGGCGCAGTGGCCTTCGGCATCATCGCGCTGCTGCCGGTGGAACTGATCCTGCAGGTGGGCTCCGGCGCAGGCTTCGCGATGGTTTTCGCGCTGCTGATCGCCGCCATCATCTGGAACCTGGGCACCTGGTGGCTGGGGCTGCCGGCCTCGTCGTCGCACACGCTGATCGGCTCGATCATCGGCGTGGGCGTGGCCAACGCGCTGATGCACGGGCGCGACGGCACCAGCGGCGTCGACTGGGCTCAGGCCACCAAAGTGGGCTATTCGCTGCTGCTGTCGCCGATGGTCGGCTTCGGCTGCGCCGCCCTGCTGCTGCTGGCGCTGCGCGCCTTCGTGAAGAACCGCGCGCTCTATGAAGAGCCCAAGGGCAGCGAACCGCCGCCGTGGTGGATCCGCGGCCTGCTGATCCTCACCTGCACGGGCGTGTCGTTCGCGCATGGCTCCAACGACGGCCAGAAGGGCATGGGGCTGATCATGCTGATCCTGGTGGGCACGGTGCCGATGGCCTACGCGCTGAACCGCGCGATGCCCGCCGACGAGAACGTCAAGTTCGTGGCCGTCGCCGAGATGGCGCAGAACGCGCTGAACCGCAGCGCGCCGACTTCGCTGCCAGCCATGGCACCAGCGGCTGCGCGCGACACGCTCTCGACCTACGTGCGCACCCGCGAGTTCACCCCGGCCGTGGTGCCGGCCCTTGCCGCGACGGCCGGCAGCATCGGCACGCAGGTGCGCCAGCACGGCTCGCTGGCCGGCGTTCCGGCGGAAGCCGTCGCCAACGTGCGCAACGACATGTACCTGGCCTCCGAGGCCATCCGTCACCTCGACAAGAGCGGCGCTGCCAGGTTCGACGACGAGACGAAGCTGCGCGTGAACACCTTCCGCCAGGAGCTCGACAGCGCGACGCGCTTCATCCCGCTGTGGGTCAAGGTGGCGGTGGCCATCGCGCTGGGCCTGGGCACCATGATCGGCTGGAAGCGCATCGTGGTCACTGTGGGCGAGAAGATCGGCAAGACGCACCTGAGCTACGCCCAGGGCGCCTCGGCCGAGGTGGTGGCCATGGTCACCATCGGCGCGGCCGACATGTACGGGCTGCCGGTATCGACCACGCACGTGCTGTCTTCGGGTGTGGCCGGCACGATGACGGCCAGCGGCTCGGGCCTGCAGCTGTCGACGCTGCGCAACCTCGCGCTGGCCTGGGTGCTGACGCTGCCGGTGGCGATGCTGCTGTCGGGCTCGCTCTACTGGCTCTTCACCCGCCTCTTCTGAACTCGCGCACCCAGCATCTTGTCGGCATTCCATGATCTCGCAGCCCAGTCGTACGGGGGCGACGAAGCCGGGCTGATCTGCGGCTACCTCTTCGACGCCCGTGCGGCCGAGCCCGCACGGGCCATCGACTCGGCGCAGGCCGCGGCCTGGCTGGCCGAACGGCGCAACGTCGAAACCCATGAAGCGCAGGCTGGCTGCGAAGGCGAGGACGCACAGGAAAACCCGCCCTACGTCTGGCTGCACTTCAACCTGAGCCACGCGCACGCCGAGCGCTGGCTGGTGCGGCACGCGAGTCTCTCGGACACCTTCTACGAGACGCTGCACGAGGGCCTGCCCTCCACGCGCATCGAGCGCGACGACGATTCGCTGATCGCCGTCATCAACGACGTGCACTTCGAATTCAGCTTCGAGCCCTCCGACATCTCCACGCTGTGGATCAGCGTCGGCCCGCGCCTGGTCGTCACGGCCCGCACCAAGCCGCTGCGTTCGGTCGATGCGCTGCGCACCGCGGTGAAGGCGGGCGACGCGCCGCGTTCCAGCACGGAACTGCTCGAGCACCTGCTGCGCGCGCAGGCGGACGTGCTGGTGAAGATCGTGCGCGGCGTCACCTCCCGCATCGACCGCATCGAGGACGAACTGCTCGCCGGCCGCCTCGACCACAAGCGCGCGCGCCTGGGCGTGCTGCGCCGGCTGCTGGTGCGGCTGCAGCGGCTGCTGGCACCGGAGCCGGCGGCGCTGTTCCGGCTGCTGCAGGGGCCGCCGGGATGGATGTCGGAGCCCGACTCGCAGGCGCTGCGCGGCTCGACCGAGGAGTTCTCGGTCGTGCTGCGCGACATGCAGGCGCTGCAGGAACGCATCAAGCTGCTGCAGGAAGAGATCGCCGCCAACGTCAACGAGGACAACAACCGCAGCCTGTTCGTGCTGACGGTCGTCACGGTGCTGGCGCTGCCGATCAACATCCTGGCCGGCCTGTTCGGCATGAACGTGGGCGGCATTCCGCTGGCGGACCACAAGCACGGTTTCTGGATCGTGGTGGCGATCGTGGCCACGTTCACCGCGGTGGCGGCCTGGGCGGCTTTCCGCAAGCAGCGCTGAGGCGCATGCCATGGCGCATTAATGCTATTTATTTAATAGCATCTTCCACAGTATCCATGCGCCCGCATCGCCGTTCCAGACCCCATAGAATGCGGGGGTGTCCTCCATTCTCAATGCCGATCTCCACTGCCACTCCGTGGTCTCCGACGGCACGCTGACGCCCGAAGAACTGGCAGCGCGCGCCGCCGCCAACGGAGTGGAACTCTGGGCGCTCACCGACCACGACGAGATCGGCGGCCAGCACCGCGCCGCCGCGGCGGCACGTGCCAACGGCATGCGCTACCTCACCGGCACCGAGATTTCCGTGACCTTCGCGGGCGAGACGGTGCACATCGTCGGCCTGGGCTTCGACCCTGACGACGCCGCCATTTCGCAGGGCCTCTACGACACGCGCGGCGGCCGCGGCAAGCGGGCACAGGAAATGTCCGAGGGGCTGGCCAAGGTCGGCATCCATGGCGCCTATGAAGGCGCGCTCAAGTTCGTCGGCAATCCCGAACTCATCTCGCGCACTCACTTCGCGCGCTTCCTCGTCGAGCAGGGCCACTGCCGCGACACGCCCGAGGTGTTCCGCAAGTTCCTCACCGAGGGCAAGCCGGGCTACGTGCCGCACCGCTGGGCCACGCTGAAGGATGCCGTGCACTGGATCACCGCCGCCAAGGGCCTGGCGGTGATCGCGCACCCGGGCCGCTACAAGTTCACCGCCAACGAGGAATACGCGCTGTTCCTCGAATTCAAGGCGCATGGCGGCAAGGCGATCGAGGTCGTCACAGGCAGCCACACGCCGGCCGAGTTCGTCGAATACGCCGACAAGGCGCTCGAGTTCGACTTCGCCGCCTCGCGCGGCAGCGATTTCCACAGCCCCGACGAGAGCCACTGCGATCTCGGCAAGCTGCCGCCACTGCCCGGCGCGCTCACTCCCGTGTGGGAACTGCTCGGCGATCGCATCCAGCAGTGAGCCCAAGCCCCGGGACCAGCACCGACAGCGCAGCGACCGTTGCGCTGGCCGCCGCACGCGTGGCGCAGCAGCGAAGCCGCGCCAAGGAATCCGAACGCATCCTCGCCGGCATCGGCCTCGTGATACTGGCCGTGGCCTGCTTCGCGACGCTCGACACCGCCACCAAGTACTCCACGCTGGGCGTGCCGATCCTCATGGGCGTGTGGTTCCGCTATGCGTTCCAGGCAGTGGCGACCACGCTGGTGCTGCTGCCGCTGCGCGGCACGGCGCTGCTGCACACGAAGCATCCCCGCTACCAGGCGCTGCGCGGGGCGCTGCTGCTGGCATCGAGCATCTTCGCCTTCCTGAGCCTGCGCTACATGCCGCTGGCGGAGTTCACCTCGATCGTGCTGATCGCGCCGCTGGTCATCACGCTGCTGGCGGCCACCACGCTCAAGGAGCACGTGTCGCCGCTGCGCTGGGCGCTGGTGGCGGGCGGCTTCATCGGCACGCTGGTCATCCTGCGCCCGGGCGGCAGCGCGTTCAGCTGGGCCATCTTCCTGCCGCTGGGGCTGGTGCTGAGCAACGCCTGGTTCCAGGTGCTCACGAGCAAGCTTGCGCAGACCGAGAACCCGCTGACCATGCACTTCTACACCGGCTGGGTGGGCACGCTGATCGTCTCGCTCGCGGTGCCCTTCGTGTGGACCTCGCTGCCTTCTTGGGAGTGGTGGGCGCTGCTGTGCCTCATGGGCTTCATGGGCACGGTGGGGCACTTCATGCTGATCCTGGCCTACCAGCGCGCGCCGGCTTCCACGCTCACGCCCTACCTGTACGCGCAGATCGCGTTCGCCATGCTCGGCGGCTGGGTCGTCTTCTCCCATGTGCCGGACCGCTTCTCGCTCGTCGGCATGGCGATGATCGCGGTCTGCGGCGCGGCCGGCGCGTGGCTCACGGTGCGCGAGCGCCGGGTGCCCATCGAGCCTGCCGAATCCTGAACGGAGAACTCTTCACCATGGCCCAGTATTTCGAAGTCCATCCAGAGAACCCGCAGCAGCGTCTGCTGAAGCAGGCCGTCACGCTGCTGGAGCGCGGCGAGATCGTGGCCGTGCCCACCGACTCCAGCTACGCGCTGGCCTGTCACCTCGACGACAAGGATGCGGTCGACCAGCTGCGCCGCATCCGCCAGGTCGACGAGAAGCACCACCTCACGCTGCTGTGCCGCGATCTGAGCGAGCTGGCCAACTACGCGCGCGTCGACAACAAGCAGTACCGCCTGCTCAAGGCGGCCACGCCCGGCCCCTACACCTTCCTGCTCGAAGCCACCAAGGAAGTGCCGCGGCGCGTGAGCCATCCGCAGCGCAAGACCATCGGCCTGCGCGTGCCCGACCACAAGGTGCTGCTGGAGCTGCTGTCGCTGCACGGCGCGCCGCTGCTGGCCACCACGCTGATCGCCCCCGGCGAGACCGAGGCGCTGAACGACGCGCAGACCATCCGCGAGCGCTTCGAGAAGCAGATCGCCGCGGTCATCGACGCCGGCGCATGCCCATCGCAGCCGACCACGGTGGTCGACCTGACGCCCATGGGCACCGGCGACGACCCCGTCGTGGTGCGTCAGGGACGCGGCGCGCTGGCCGTGCTGGGCCTCTGAAATCGGGGCTGAGAACCACTCCTGTCTGACACAATCGCCCAGTGGATATCTCCAACCTCATACAGACAGTACTGATCTACGCGCTGCCCGTGATCTTCGCGATCACCGTGCACGAAGCGGCGCACGGCTACGTGGCTCGCCACTTCGGCGACAACACGGCCGAGGTCATGGGGCGCGTCACGCTCAATCCCGTCAAGCACATCGATCCCATCGGGACCATCCTGATGCCGCTGATGCTGTACTTCGCGACCTCGGGCGCCTTCCTCTTCGGCTATGCCAAACCGGTGCCGGTCAACTTCGGGCGGCTGCGCCATCCGAAGCGCGACATGATCTGGGTGGCTCTGGCAGGCCCTGTTTCCAACTTCGTCCAGGCGATCCTGTGGGCGCTGCTGCTGGTGGCGATGGTCGGGGCAGGCGTCACTGAAACCTTTTTCATCAAGATGGCGCAAGGCGGCATCCTGGTCAACCTTGTGATGTGGGCCTTCAACCTGTTCCCGCTGCCGCCGCTCGACGGCGGGCGCGTGCTGGCCGGGCTGCTTCCGAGCGGCCAGGCGCAGATGTTCCTCGCGCGCATCGAGCCATACGGCTTTTTCATCGTGATGGGCCTCGTCCTCGCGGGCATCGTCAGCACATACTGGCTGCGGCCGCTGATGGACGTGGGCTACTTCGTCATCAACCTGCTGATCACTCCGCTCAAGGCACTCCTGCTCTAGATCGCTTCAAGAAATTCTTCGTCTGTCCGTCCCATGGCTTCGTCTTCCAAAGCTCCCCTGCGCGTCCTGACCGGCATCACGCCTTCGGGCACGCCGCACCTCGGCAACTATGTCGGCTCGATCCGCCACTCGGTGCGGCAAAGCGTCGCGCCCGGCGTGCAGAGCTTCTTCTTCCTGGCCGACTACCACGCGCTCATCAAGGTGCAGGATCCGGCGCTGATCCAGCGCTCCACGCTCGAGATCGCCGCCAGCTGGCTGGCCTGCGGGCTCGACCCCGAGCGCGTCACCTTCTATCGCCAGTCGGACATCGTCGAGATTCCCGAGCTGACCTGGTTCCTCACCTGCGTGACCGGCAAGGGCGTGCTCAACCGCGCGCACGCCTACAAGGCGCAGCTCGACAAGAACGTCGCCAAGGGCGAGGACCCCGACGCCGACGTGACCGCCGGCCTCTTCATGTACCCGGTGCTCATGGGTGCCGACATCCTGATGTTCAACGCCCACAAGGTGCCCGTGGGCCGCGACCAGGTGCAGCACATCGAGATGGCGCGCGACATGGCGCAGCGCTTCAACCACCTCTACGGCGATCACTTCACGCTGCCCGAGGCCGAGATCGACGACGCGGTCGCCACCCTGCCCGGCCTCGACGGCCGCAAGATGAGCAAGAGCTACGGCAACACGATCCCGCTGTTCGCGCCGCGCGCGCAGCTGCACAAGCAGATCTCCAGCATCGTGACCGATTCGCGCGCGCCCGGCGAACCCAAGGACACCGAGGGCTCCGCGCTCTTCCAGATCTACCAGGCCTTCGCGAGCGCCGAGGAAACCGAGACGCTGCGCAAGGCATATGCCGACGGCATCGGCTGGGGCGACGCCAAGCAGATGCTGTTCGAGCGCATCGACCTCGAGGTGGCGCCGCTGCGCGAGCGCTACGAGGCGCTCATGAACGACCCGGCCCAGATCGAGCGCACGCTGTTGCTGGGCGCCGAGAAGGCTCAGGCGCTTTCGAAGCCCTTCATGACCAGCCTCCGCCACGCGGTCGGCCTGCGCAACCTCGCGGCAGGCAAGGACAAGGTGCAAGCCAAGACGGCCAAGGTCGCCAAGCCCAGCTTCAAGCAGTACCGCGAGAAGGCGGACGGGCTTTTCTATTTCAAGCTGTTGGATGCGCGCGGCGAAACCCTGCTGCAAAGCCGTGGATTCGCCTCGCCGCAGGAGGCGGGCCGTACCATCGCAATCCTGCAGGCGCAGCGCGGCGAAGCATTGGCCGCGCTGGCCGGCCAGATGGAGCCCATCGGTACGGAAAAAATACGCGCCGTCGAAGAGGCGCTGGAGGCACTGACGGAAACGACGCCCGGCACAACCAGCGGGAGTTGATCCGGCAACGCCCATCGGCTTATCGGCCGGTGAGCACGACGAGAGAAGACGGTGCGATCACAAAGGAAGAAAACATGAGCATTTATGTCATCGACGACCACCCCCTGATGCGCGACGCGATCGTGATGGTCTTGCGGCGCTTGCGCCCGGCCGAGAACATCGTCGAGCTCGAACGCCTCGACAAGCTCGCAAGCTCCGTGCAGCAGCGTGGCGCGCCCACGCTCTTCTGCCTGGACCTGAAGCTGCCGGACACCAACGGCGTCTCGGGCGTGATCGCGGTCAAGCAGGTCTATCCGAACGTGCCCATTGCCGTGTACTCGGCGGCGCCGTCCGCCGACATGGAAGACGCCTGCATCGAGGCTGGGGCCGACACCTACATCGAGAAGTCGGCCAGCTCCAACGAGCTGGCAGCCGCCCTGCGCGGCCTGCTGATGGCCGGCTCTGAGGACGAGGCCGACGAGCTGCCCGCCGCCAACAGCGGCAAGCTCTCCAAGCGCCAGACGCAGCTGATCGCCATGCTCGACAAGGGCATGAGCAACCGCGACATCGCGACCGACCTGGAGATCAGCGAACACACGGTGAAGGTCCACCTGTGGCGCCTGTTCCGCAGGCTGGGCGTGAAGAGCCGGACGCAGGCGCTGCATTACGCGCGGACGAACGGGTTGTTGTCCGGTTGAATTGGGCTAACCCCCAGGCTTCGCGCACTTCGTGTCGCTGCGCCAACCCCCTTGCAGGGGGCAACACCTGAGGACCGGCACAGCCGGATCCTCGGTGTTCCCGAATTGAAAAAACCGCGCCTTGGCGCGGTTTTTTCATGGGAATGGGGCTGGTGCGGTCTTAGCCGCCAGAGGCCGTCACCCTCGCCTGCGCCACCGCCTCGTCGGCATCGTGCAGCGCGACGCGGAACACGCTGCCGCTGCCCAGGCGCGAGCGTACGCTGACCGGGTGACCCAGCACGTGCGAGAGGCGCGCGACGATGGCCAGGCCGAGGCCGAAGCCGTCGGAGGTGCCGGCGTGGTCGGCCACCTTGTAGAACTCCAGGAACACGTCGCGCAGGTGCTCGGGGGCTATGCCGATGCCGGTGTCCCACACTTCCACGCGCAGGCCGTCGCGCGTCTGGCGAGCGGCGAGCAGCACGCCGCCTTCGGTCGTGTACTTGATCGCGTTGGCCAGCAGGTTGCCGATCATGCGGCGCACGCGGATCGGGTCGGTGAGGAACGAGCCCTCGCACATGCGCACGCGGAAATCCAGCCCGCGGCTCTCGGCCACGGGGCGGTACTGCAGTTCGAGGTCGTGCAGTAGTTCGGGCACGTCGACCCGCTCGACGTGCAGGCGCACCTGGCCCGAGTCGATGCGCGCCAGGTCGAACATGGAGTCGAAGAGCGCATTCACCGCATGGGTGGCCCGCACGATCTTCGGTGCGAGTTCCAGCACCAGTTCGGGCTCGTTGCGCAGCCAGTCGGCGTACAACGAAAGTGCCAGCACTGGCTGGCGCATGTCGTGCGCCGCGCTGGCCAGGAAGCGGTTCTTCATGGCCACGGCCGACACCGCCGCCTGGCGTTGCTGGGTCAGCGACTTGATGAGGATGTGGTTGTGGAACAGCAGCTCCAGGCTGTTGCGCGCCGTCTCGTAGATGTGCCGCCCGGCGCGCAGCAGCAGGAACCAGTGGAGGATCGGCAGGATGGGCATCAGGTAGCCGTACTGGAACTGCGGATGATGCAGCGTGATGGACACCAGCCGCAGCAGCACCGCCGCCAGCATCGTGATGAACAGCGTGTTGACGTAGCGCTTGAGCAGCGGCGGATGCAGCGCGAGCCCGTTGAGAGGAAAGGTGCCCACGCCGGCCACGATGAGCCAGCTCATGAACTGGTTGACCTGCGGCGTGCGCTCGAAGAAGAGCAGCACCGACAGGCCCCACACCACCGCGCTGGTGCTCCAGACGAAGCCGTAGCGCTCGGTGAACTGCTGCTGTGCGGCGGCGCTGCGCCCTGCATAGCGCACCGCATAGACCCGCGCACCCCACGCGCGGCAGGCTGTGGCGATGACGCCGGCCAAGAGCCAGAGGAGCAGCTCCCAGCGCGGCACATAACCCCAGTTGAGGCCGACCATCGCCGGCATCAGTGCCGCCGAAACCAGGTAGGAGCCGCGCGCGGAGCGCATCAGGCTGCGGATGAGTTCGCCGCGTACCCACGATTCGGCCTCGTCGGCCGAAGCGGGTGCGGGGGTCATGCTGGCGATCGACGCATTGGCCATAAGCCGACGATCTTAACGGTGCCCCCGGCAATGTTTCATCGGGTAACAGTCGATCGTTGCATCCACAATGACGGCGATAACCCGGAAGAATTAATCGCATGTTGTCCCACGTCTACATCGGTGTGAACGACTTCGAGCGCACCTTCTCCTTCTATTCCGCGCTGATGCGCGAACTCGGGCTGAAGCTGAGGTTCAGGGACGACGCCAGGCCCTGGGCCGGCTGGCAGAGCCCCGACACGCCGCGCCCCCTGTTCCTGGTGGGCACGCCCTACGACGAGCGAGCGGCCTCGCCCGGCAACGGCCAGATGGTGGCCCTGCTGGCCGCGGATCGCGCTGCGGTGGACCGCGCCCATGCCACGGCGCTGGCGCAGGGCGGCACCTGCGAAGGCCCGCCCGGCCTCAGGCCGCACTACCACGCGGACTACTATGGAGCCTATTTCCGCGACCCCGAAGGCAACAAGCTCTGCGTCTGCTGCCACACACCACCGAATCCATGCTGAACAACCTGACTCCCTTTCTCGTCCATTGGGCCATCACCGCCGTCTCTCTGTGGGTGGCGAGCCATCTCTTTCGCGGACTCAAGTTCGACAGCACCGGTGCGCTGGTGGTCTCGGCGCTGCTGCTGGGCCTGGCCAACGCCATCGTCAAGCCGCTGCTGATCGTGCTGACGCTGCCGCTGACGCTGGTGACCTTCGGGCTGTTCCTGCTGGTCATCAACGCACTGATGATCCTGCTGGTGGCTGCGCTGGTGAAGGGCTTCAGGGTGTCGGGCTTCTGGACCGCGCTCTTCGCGAGCATCTTCATCTCGCTGCTGAGCGTGGTCATCGGCTCCTTCGTGACCGGCAGCGACCCTGCCGAGAAGGTGCAGATGCCGCAGACCGGCAACTGGCTCTGACCAGCCGGGGCCTGCTCGCAGGCCCTAGGCGAGCACGGCGCCGCCGCGCAGCAGCGCCTCGCGCAGGGCAGGCACCGCGACGGAGCGCACCTGCGCGCCCATGCCCTCGCCGGCAGAGCGCGCCGCCATGGCCGCCGCTATGCCCGCGGCATGCCCCACCGCCATCGATATCGTCATGACCCGGATCGCCGCCAGCGCCTCGTGGCTGGCCGAGATGCCCCGCCCCACGCCCAGCGCGTTGTCGAGCGTGGTCGGGATCAGGCTGCGGTACGGGATCTGGTAGGCGTGGTCGTCGCCCATCGGCACGTAGTGCAGCGAGCCGCCCTTGGCCGGATGGATGTCGATCGGATAGGCGCCCGCCGCGACCGCGTCGGCGAACTGCACCGGCTGCAGCAGTTCGGCGGCGGTGAGCACATGGTCGCCCTCCACGCGGCGCGTCTCGCGCACGCCCACCTGCGTGGCGAAGGCGCTCAGCCGGCCGTTGCCGCAGCCGGGCACATGGGCCGCGATGAAGCCGGCCGCCTTCCACGCCTGGCGCCGGCCTTCGATCTCCGCGCCGCCGAGCGCCATCGGGTCGGTGGCATCGATCGCCAGGCGGCTGATGTTGAACCAGGCATCGTCCGAATGAGGAACGCGGCTCGAATGCAGCGCGGCCCGCGCGAGCCCGCCCTGCGCGTAGCCCCTTGCGGCCAGTTCGGCGAGCTCGGCCTTCGAGAGTGCGCCGAACCGCTCGAAGTCGATGGGGCCGAAGCGGAACATCATCGTCGCCGGCTGCAGCGCCTCGCCGCCGCCGAGTTCGAGGAAGCGCGCGCCCGCCTGCTTCAGCGCGTCCATGTCGCCCGACGCATCGACGAGCACGCCCAGCCGCAAGGACAGCACGCCGCCCTTGGTCAGCACGCGCAGGCCGGTGATGCGCCGGCCTTCGCACTGCACGTCGAGCAGGCTCGCGTGCAGCAGCGGCCGCACGCCGGACTCGGCCACCATGTCGTCGAGCACCAGCTTGAGCACCTCGGGCTCGTACTCGACGCGGTCCATGTGATGGCCGGTGGACATCACGAAGCGGTCGTGCTCGCGGGCGCCGCCGTAGGCGCGCAGCCGCCGGACCACCTCGTCGGCCAGCCCCGCCACCACCGTGCGGCCGTTGCCGGTCTGCCAGCTGTTGAACTGCGCGACCGCGCCGGCCGTGGCGTTGCCGCCGAGGAAGCCGTAGCGCTCGACCAGCACGACCGAGGCGCCCTGCCGCGCCGCAGCCACTGCGGCCATGGTGCCCGCGACGCCGCCGCCGCACACCACCACGTCGGCCTCGACCGCGTGGCTTGTTCCGATGTTCTCGCTGCCCATGCTAGTTCTCGACCTGGATGCCACGGCTCTTCACCACCTGTCCCCAGCGGGCGCCTTCGGCCTTGAGGTATTGCGCGGTGGCCTCGCGGCCACGGATGAAGGTCTCGAGGCTCAGCGCGTCGAAGCGCTTCTTCACCACTTCCGATTGCTGCGCCGAGGCCAGCAGCTTCTCGAGCCGCGCCAGTCCTTCGGCCGGAATGCTGCCCTTGGGCGCCACCAGCGTGGCCCAGCCCTCGACCTCCAGGCTCTGCAGCTTCAGGCTGCGCAGCGTGGGCACATCGGCCAGTTCGGCCACCGGCTGCGCCGACGACACCGCCAGCGCGCGCAGCCGGCCCGAGCGGATGTGCACGATCACGCTCGGCAGGTTCAGGAAGCCCATCGACACCAGCCCCGAGATCAGGTCGGGCATCAGCGCGCTCTCGCCCTTGTAGGGCACGCTGACCAGCGAGGTGCCGGTCTCCTGCGCGAAGAGTTCCGCCGTCAGGTGCGCCAGCGTGCCGGTGCCGCTGTTGCCCGCGCTGAGCTTGCCCGGCTGCGCCTTGGCCAGCGCGACGAGTTCGGCCAGCGTCTTCGCCTTCGAGTCGGCCGGCACCACCAGCACCAGCGGCTGCTGCGAGACCATGCCGATGGCGTCGAAGTCGCGCGCCACGTCGTAGCTCAGCCTGGGGTTGAGCGAGGGGTTGATCACCATGCTGTTGCTGCCCATCAGCAGCGTGTGCCCGTCCCGGCTCTGCAGCGCCGCCATCACGCCGATGGCGCTGCCCGCGCCGGGCTTGTTCTCCACGATCACCGGCTGCCCGAGCTGCGGCGCCAGCACCTCGGCCAGCACGCGCGCCGAGCCGTCGGCACCGCCGCCGGGTGCGAAGGGCACGATGATGCGCACCGGCTTCGTGGGCCAGGCGTCGGCGGCATGCACGCTGCGGCCGAGAGCCAGGGAGAACGTCGCTGCCGAAAGTGCGGAGATCGCATGCCTGAGGGTGATGCCGCGCGCGGCGGCTGTGGCTTTGGCCATGTCCTGTTTGCCTCTTGATCTGGTTGTTCTGGGAAAGAAGTTCCGATGCTAGGAAGCAGCCGTGCTCCCGGCAAATACCAACACGTGGCAACGCCATAACATCGCGTTATCGAATCACGCCGATGGGATGGGCGATGTCATGAACCTCCGACAGATCGAAGTCTTCCGCGCCGTCATGCTGGCCGGCTCCGTCACCGATGCCGCACGCTCGCTGCACGTCTCGCAGCCGGGCATCAGCCGCATGCTCTCGCACATCGAACTGCAGCTGGGGCTGCGCCTCTTCGAGCGGCGCAAGGGCAGGCTGCTGGCCACGCCGGAAGCGCAGGCGCTCTTCGCAGAAGTCGAGCAGGTGTATCGCGGCGTGGCCCGCATCGACGACTGCGCTCAGGCCTTGAAGGACGGCAAGATGCTCACGCTGCGCGTGCTGTGCAGCCCGAGCACGGGCCTGGACATGGTGCCGCGCGCGCTCACCGCGCTGGGCGAGGAGTTTCCGTCGGCGCGCATCTACTTCGAGGTGCTGCTCGCGAGGGAGATGGTGAAGCGCCTCGCCGCGCACGAGGCCGACGTGGCGATCTCCACGCTGGCCATCGACGATCCGCTGCTCAGCTCCCGCCCCATCGGCCAGTGGACGCTGGCCGGCGTGTTCCCGCGCGGCCATGCGCTGGAGGCGCGGCGCACGCTGTCACCGGCAGACATCCTGAAGGAACGCATGATCTCCTTCAGCCCCGACACGCCGCAGGGCCGCATCATTGCCGACTGGTGCTTGCGGCACCGGCTGCAGCCCGATGCCCGCATCGAGGTGCGCGCCGGCCAGAGCGCATGCGCCCTGGCCGCGGCAGGCGCGGGCGTGGCCATCGTGGACGACCTCACCGCGCGCGGCTGCATGACCGACAGGCTCAGCTTCCGGCCGATCCGCAACGCGCCTTCCTTCGACATCTTCGCGGTGACCAACGAGAACTTCGCGGCTTCGCAGCTGGCGAACCGCTTCGTCGCCCACGCCCAGTCGGCGCTGCGCCAGCTCAAGAAAGAGCGCGCCTGAGGGCGCGGCGCCATCCCATATTCTGCGGAGGGACAGCGCGCGGCCGCTGCCTATGATCCGCCTCACCCCGGCGCCCAGACCGGCGGAAGAGGAGCCCCATGAAGATCGCCTTCACGTCGTGCATGAACTTCAAGCCCGGCCCCGACGGCTACCAGCACGTCTGGGACCGCATCGCGCAGGAGCAGCCCGACTACCTGTTCCTGCTGGGCGACCAGATCTACATGGACTACTTTCCCAACCTGGGCGACCCGTCCCACGGCGATCCCGCCCTGTTCGCCCAACTGATGAAGGCCAAGTACGAAGCGCAGTGGGCCGTGCCGAACTTCAAGGCCCTGCGCGACGCGCTGCGCCAGAAGCAGGGCAACGGCGGCGGCGTGTACGGCACCTGGGACGACCACGACTTCGCATGGAACAACGCATACGGCTCGAAAGTCGGCGCCACGATGAAGAAGCACTCACGCGGACTCTTCACCCACTACATGGGGATAGAGCAGCTGGAGGCGCCGGTGCATCTCGACCCGAGCATCGACGGCATCTACTACTCGATCCCGCTGATTCACCAGCAGCAGCGCATCGGCAAGGCCATCTTCCTCGACACCCGCTGGTACAGCGACAAGCCCGGCGACGCCCAACCACTGCTCGGCCAGAAGCAGCTCGACTACCTGAAGCAGGAGCTGGCCGGCGAGCAGGGCTACGTGCTGATCTGCGCCGGTACCCCGATCCGCGCGACCGGCAACGGCTGGATGCGCTACCGCGACGACTACGCCAGGTTCCGCGCGATCATCCAGGGTCGCAAGTCGATCTTCCTGACCGGCGACATCCACGAGAACGCCTTCCTGCCGCCGGCCGGCGAGACGAAGATGTTCGAGGTGGTGTCCTCGGGCGCCTTCGTCACCAAGTACTACCTCACGGGCGAGCGCGAGAACTTCGGCATCCTCGAATACACGCCTGCGAGCACCGACATCAAGCTGTTCGACAAGCGCGGGCTGGAGATGCACAACGTCATCGACAACGCGACCTTCATGCACCGGGAGATCCGCTGAAGGCCCTCATGGCCTCCCCGCGGCCCCCGCCCTACTTGCCCCAGATCGCCTTGTACTGGTTGCGGTAGCCGTTGTCCGGGTCGAACACGTTCCTCGGGCCGCCGTCCTTGCCGACGTTGCCCACGGTCACCAAGTGCACCTTGGGCACGTAGCCCGACCACTTCTCCTTGGCGAAGGCGCGGTTGAGTTCGTCGACGATCTGCCAGCCCTGCATGTTCAGCGGCTCGGGCACGGTGCCGGCCTGGAAGCGCTGCGTGCGGATGCGCTGGTAGGCCGCCTCCGAGCCGTCGCCGGCCGACACCGCCTTGGGCGCGCCGTCGCCCTTCTTGCCGGCCGCCGTGAGCGAGGGGCCCATGAAGTCGAAGTACAGGTCGTTGATGGCCAGCGAGTGCGTCCACTTGTCGCCGAAGCGCTGCAGCAGCGCGGTGGTGAGCTGCGGCATGCGGGTGGAGCTCTCGGCGATGGGGCTGTCCTCGAAGCTCAGCACGGTGCAGCCGCCGCACTTCTTGATGACGGCTTCCATCGCGCGCGCCTTGTAGAGCGCGATGGCGTACTGCGAGTCGGTGAAGATCACCACGCCGGCCTTGCCGTTGGAATCGGCCACCACCCACGAGGCGGCGACATCGGCCACGTCGTCGGTCACGGTGGTCACGTTGGCGAAGAGGCCCGCCTTCTCGTTCGGGCCGGGCTGCTCGCCCGAGTGCCAGCCGACCAGCGGAATGCCCGACTTGGCCGCGCCCGCGAACGCGGCCTTCTGCTCGGTGGTGTCGAAGCCGCCGACCACGATGCCCGCGGGCTTGACGGCCAGCGCCTGGTTGAGCGCGGCCGTGCGCCCGCTCACCGTGCCCTGCCCGTCGATCACGCGCACCGTCCAGCCGATGGCGCGGGCAGCCTCTTCCACGCCCTTGCTGACGCCGACGATGCCGCCGTTCTTCATGTCGCCCGCGACGAAGACGATGGTCTTGCCGGCCGCGGCCTTCGGGCCGGCGGTGGGACCGTCCCACTTCTCCTTGGTCATGGTCGCGACCTCGACCTTCTTCTTCGCGGCATCGAGAAAGTCGTCGGCCATGGCCTTCGGCGCCAGTGCGGCTGCGCACAGCGCCAGCACCGCGGCAGCGACGGTGCGCGCGGGAACACTCTTCTTCATGCTTGTCTCCAGTCGTCGTAGTGGGCCGTCATTCCGACGGCGTTGGGGTAACCGGTTGCGCTTGATCGAGCTGCCGCTCGGCGATGCGCCGCTTGATCGAGCGGTTGCGCCGCTGCTGCGCCCAGCCCGCGATGCCGATGGACACCAGCAGCGTCAGGCCGTTGAAGAGCGGCTCCACGTAGAAGGCACCGCCGAACTGCTGGATGCCCGAGATGCCGATGGCGAGGATGGCCACGCCCACCAGCGTGCCCCACACGTTCACGCGGCCGGGCCGGATGGTGGTGGAGCCGAGGAACGCGCCCACCAGCGCCGGCAGCAGGAACTCGAGCCCCACGCTCGCCTGCCCGATCTGCAGGCGCGAGGCCAGCAGCACGCCCGCGAAGCCCGACAGCAGCCCCGAGGCGACGAAGGCGCCCATCACGTGCCTGCGCACCGAGATGCCGTTGAGCTGCGCCGCCTTCGGGTTGGCGCCGATCACGTACAGCGCGCGGCCCAGCGGCGTGAACTCGGTCGCCACCCACAGCGTGAGGCTCACCGCGAGCACGTAGAACGCGCCCACCGGCAGCCCCAGCAGGCTGCCGCCCGCGATGCCCACGAAGCCATCGGGCAGCTCGCCCACCACCTGCCGCCCACCGCTGTGCCACATGGCCATGGCGTAGATCACCGTGCCCGTGCCCAGCGTGGCGATGAAGGAGTCGATCTGCGCGAGCTCGACCAGCAGCCCGTTGAGCACGCCGAACAGCGCCGCGCACAGCAGCACCACCAGCACCGCCGCCGGCCACGGCAGGCCCAGCTGCGTCTGCAGGCTGATCGCGAGGATGTGCCACAGCACGATGCCGTAGCCCACGGTGAGGTCGATCTTGCCGGTGATCATCGGGATCGTTGCGGCCAGCGCCAGCAGTGCGATCACCGACTTGTCGGCCAGGATCGCGCGCAGGTTGAAGAGCGTCGGAAAGGTCTCGGGCAGCAGCACCGAGAACAGCAGCGCGAGCGCCACCGTGAGCACGACGAGGCCGTAGACCGGCATCGCGCGCCCGAGGCTCTGCGCGAGCGAGACGGCCTCGCCGTCGAGGGACTTGTCGGGCTCCAGCGCCGTGGACTTGATCGAGCTGCTCATGCGGGAACTTCCTCGCGCGTCGCCGCGCCTGCTGCCAATGCCAGGAGTCTTTCGACGGTGATCGCCTCGCCCGTGAGCTCGGCCGCGATCAGCCCGTCGCGGAAGACGAGCACGCGCGTGCACACGGTCGCGATCTCCTCGAAGTCGGTGGATACGACGACCAGCGCCGTGCCCGCCTCGGCGCGCTCGCGCAGCACGCCGTAGATCTGCCGCTTGGCGCCCACGTCGACGCCCGCGGTCGGCTCCTCGAGCACCACCAGCGGCTTGTCGAGGTGGAACCAGCGCGCCAGCACCACCTTCTGCTGGTTGCCGCCCGAGATCTGCTGCACTTCGGCCGAGGGCGCGGGCGGGTTGATGTCGAAGCGGCGGATGAGCGCGAGCGCGCCCTCGTTCTCGCGGCGCGGCCGGTCGAAGGCCAGGCCGCGGTCGCCATGCAGCGTCGAATTGGGAAATAGGTTCTCCAGCACGCTCATCGAGCCGGCCAGGTTCTCCTCGAGGCGCTCGCCGGCCACGTAGGCCACGCCCGCGCGGATCGCATCGGCCGGGCAACTGAAGCCGCAGCCCTTGCCCAGCAGCTGCATGCGCCCGGCCGACAGCGGCTCGCGCCCGAAGATCGCGCGGCTGATGGCCTCGTGTCCCGCGCCGCGCAGGCCCACGAGCCCGAGCACCTCGCCGCGGTGCACGGACAGGCTCAGCGGGCCGGCGTTGCCGCTGGCGGCGCCCTCGAGCTCGAGCACGGGTTCGCTGCGCGCAGGCGCCCTCGCCTTCTGCACCGAGGCCGAGAGCGCCTTGCCCACGATCAGCCCCACCAGTTCGCCCTCGCTGGTCTGCGCCGTGGTCTTCACCGCGACCAGCCTGCCGTCGCGCATCACGGCCGCGCGGTCCGAAATGGCCATCACCTCGTCGAGCCGGTGCGACACGTACATCATCGCCATGCCCTGCCGGCGCAGCTCGCGCAGCACGGCGAACATGCGTTCCACGTCGCTCATCGGCAGGCTGGCCGAGGGCTCGTCGAGCACCAGCAGCCGCGCCTTCACTTCGAGCGCGCGGCCGATGGCGAGCAGCGATTTCTCGGCGCGCGTGAGCGAGAACACGCGGCGGCCGGGGTCGATGTCGCAGCCCACGCGCGCCATCACGCGGCGCGCCGTCTCGTTCGCCGACTTCCAGTCGATGAGGCCGAAGCGGCGCGGGTAGCCGGTGCCCAGGCCCACGTTCTCGGCCACGGTCATCCACTCGACGAGGCCCAGGTCCTGGTGGATGAAGGCCACCGGCTGCTCGCGTCGGTCGCCGCGCCGCCACTCGGACTGCGGCCGGCCGTCGAAAAGAATCTCTCCGTCGTCCACCGCGTGGATGCCCGCGAGCAGCTTGATGAGCGTGGACTTGCCCGCGCCGTTCTCACCCAGCAGCGCGAGGATCTCTCCGGAACGCACGTCCAGCGTGACCTTGTCGACCGCCTGCGTGCCGCCGAAGCGCTTGCTCACGGCCCGGAACTGCAGCAGCGGCGTGTTCATGCGCGCACCGCCCCGCTCGTGTTCAGCCGGATGCGGTAGAGCGAGGCCGAGGCGCATACGAACAACTCGTCGCCGTCGGACCCGCCGAAGGTGAGGTTGCCCACCTTCTCCGGCACCGCGATGCGCGCAAGGCGCGTGCCGTCGGGGTGGTAGACCTGCACGCTGTCGGCGCTGCTGGTGTAGACGAAGCCGTGCACGTCGACGCGGAAGCCGTCGGCCAGCCCCGGGTTCACCACCGCGAACACGCGCGGGTTCGCGAGGTCCTGCCCGCCGATCACGTCGAACGCGACGATGTGGTGGTGCCCCGAGCCGTCGGTGCGCAGCGCGGCCGAGGTATCGCTCACATAGAGGATGCGCTCGTCAGGCGAGAAGGCCAGGCCGTTGGGCTCCTCCACGAAGTCGCTCACCGAGCGCAGCGCGCCGCTTGCGGGGTCGAAACGGAACACGTGGTTGCGGCCCAGCTCGCTCTGCGCCTTGTGCCCCTCGCGGTCGGAGACGATGCCGTAGGGCGGATCGGTGAACCAGATGCTGCCGTCGCGCTTCACGACGATGTCGTTGGGCGAGTTGAGGCGGCGGCCCTGGTAGCGGTCGACCACCACTTCGTCGGGCAGCGGCTGCAGGCCCTCACCGGAACCCGCGAAGCGCGTGCGCACGATGGCGCGCAGCCCGTGCGAGCAATGCAGCAGCGCCCCGTCGGCCTCGCGCGTGTGGCCGTTGGTGAACTCCACGCCCTCGCGCCACACGCTCATGCCGTCTTCGGCGCGCCAGCGCAGCATGCGGTTGTTGGGAATGTCGCTCCACAGCACCGAGCCGTCCTCGCGCATCCACACCGGCCCTTCGCTCCAGACGGCGCCGGTGCACAGGCGTTCGAGCGGGCCTGCGCCCTGGGCGACGGGAGCGAAACGGGAGTCGAAGACTTCGATGGTCATGGCCACGGCGCTGGTTTCCCTGAACTTAGGCTCGCAGTGTGGCATCAAAAAGATACCGGTAACTCAGGCTTTACCCGTATGCGGCGAGGTCACCATTTCATTCGGCTTTCAACGCCATTGGCAGTATTCTTCGTTCGTCGATGCCGGCTTCGATATGGTTATCGGTATCTCACGCCGTCCGCTCCTCGTCGCATATCCTCGAACCCGCCTTTCCCGCCTTCCGAGAGAGAAAGAAAGAAGCGCCTTGCCACCGACCAAAGCCCCCGCCCCAGCCCTCACCCGCCCCGCGACGATGGCCGACGTGGCCGCGCGCGTCGGCGTGTCGAAGATGACCGTGTCGCGCGCGCTCAACCGCAGCGCGAGCAGCGACCGCGTGACCTCCGAGGCACTGCGCCAGCGCATCCTGCAGGCCTGCGAGGAGATGGGCTACGTCATCGACCAGACGGCGCGCACCTTCTCCAGCAAGCGGTCGGGCTTCGTCGCGGTGCTGATCCCCTCGCTCAACAACTCCAACTTCTCGGAGACCGCGCAGGGCATCACCGCCGCCGTGGAGGCGCGCGGGCTGCAGGTGCTGCTGGGCTACACCGACTACCGCGTGGAGACCGAGGAGCGCCTGCTGCGCGCCATGCTCGCGCGCCGGCCCGAGGGCGTGATCCTCACCGGCGGCTCGCACACGCCGGCCGCGCGCGCCATGCTGCAGGCAGCGGGCGTGCCGGTGGTCGAGACCTGGGACCTGCCGGCCGCGCCCATCGGGCACACCGTGGGCTTCTCGAACGCCGAGGCCGCCGCCGCGATGGTGCGCCACCTGCACGCCAAGGGCTACCGGCGCATCGCCTTCATCGGCGGCACCTCGAACCGCGACACGCGCGGCGCCGACCGCCAGCGCGGCTATGCCGATGCGATCCGCGAACTGGGCCTGCCCGACGGCCGCGTCATCAGCTTCGGCCAGCCGCCGATCTCGATGGCGCAGGGCGGCGAGGCCGTGGCGCAGTTGATCCGCCAGTGGCCGGACGTGGATGCGGTGATCTGCGTCTCCGACCTCTCGGCCTTCGGCGCGCTGATGGAATGCCAGCGCCGCGGCTGGGAAGTGCCCGGGCGCATCGCGATCGCCGGCTTCGGCGACTTCGAGGTCGCACGCGCCTGCCATCCGCGCATCACCACGGTCGCGGTGGATTGCGTGGGCATCGGCAAGGCGGCGGGAGAACTGCTGCTGCGGGTGATCGACGGCACGCGCGAAGGGCATCGGCCGCCTGCGGAGACGGTGCTGATTCCGTTCCACATCGAGCAGCGCGAGAGTTCCTGAGCCCTCCCTTCAGGGATGCCAGGTCGACACCACCGCGGGCGTCTGCGCCGTGGGCCGGCCCGCGAGCGCGTAGGAGAGTTCGTTCGCAGCCTTCATGATGGTCTTGGCATGGCCGATCAGCTTGGGCTTGGGCAGCCGGTCCGCCGGGCCCGAGATGCACACCGAGCCCAGCAGCGCCCAGCGCAGCCCGAAGACCGGCGCCGACACCGTGGCCACGTTCTTCTCGCGCTCGCCGATGGAGTAGTGGTAGCCCTTCTTGCGGATGTCCTCGTAGAGCTTTCCGGGCTCGCCAGAGAACGCGAGGATCACGCGTCCCGGTGAGCCGAGGTCCAGCGGGAGCATCGCGCCCATGCGCGCGTGGTGTCTGATGGGCTGCGGCCCTTCGACGCGCGCAAGGCAGGTCCTGGAATTTCCTTCGCGCACGTAGAAGGCGGCGCTCTCGCCCGTTGCCTGCGACAGCGCGAGCAGCATCGGCTCGACCACGCCGTTGGCATCGAAGCTGGCCTGGTAGCGGGCGCCGAGCCAGCCGGCCGCGGGGCCGAGCCGCCAGCCGCCGTCCTCGCGCTGAACCACGTAGCCGGCGAGCGCCAGCGTGCGCAGCAGGCGCAGCGCGGTCGTCTTGTGCATCTGGCTGCGACGCGTGAGTTCCGCGAGCGAGAGGTGCTCGTCCTGCATGCCGAAGGTGTCGAGCAACTGCAGCGCACGGATGACGGCGGTGACTCCGCCCGAGGCCTCGGCATCCGCCTCGCGGGGCATCTCGATCACTTCCTTGCGCACGGATGCGGCTTTCGAATTCTGTTTCACACAGTGGTCCAAGGTCCGTTCAGTGGACCACCATTGTATGGAATGGAACGCAAACCTAAAGTCGCTCCACGCCTCGCAGCCCGGCCTGCAGGTGAGCAACGAACGATAAGGAGACACACCCATGCGTACCTCGAGCCTCGGCTCCATTCCCCGCCGCGCGGCCCTCGGCCTCGCCCTTCTTCTCGCCTCGGGCATTGCGGCGGCGCAGGCCTATCCGGCGCGCCCGATCAAGCTCATCGTGCCGTTCCCGCCGGGCGGCGGAACGGACATCATCGCCCGCGAGGTGGCGAACAAGGTCGCGACCTCCGAAGGCTGGACCATCGTGATCGACAACAAGCCCGGCTCGGGCGGGAACATCGGCGTCGACGCGGCAGCCAAGGCCAGCCCCGACGGCTACACGCTGGTGCTGGGCCAGACCAGCAACCTCGCGATCAATCCGTCGCTCTACACCAAGCTGCCCTACGACCCGGTGAAGGATCTCGCGGCAGTCGGCCTGGTCGCATCGGCGCCGCTGGTGGTGGTCGTGTCCTCCGCCTCGCCCTACAAGAAGCTGGCCGACGTGGTCGCCGCAGCGAAGGCCAAGCCCACCGCGCTCAACTACGCGAGCTCGGGCAACGGCACCGTCGCCCATCTCGCGACCGAGCAGTTCCAGAAGATCGCAGGCATCCAGCTCACGCACGTGCCGTACAAGGGCGCGTCGCAGGGCATGACCGACCTGGTCGGCGGGCAGATCCAGCTGTACGTGTCATCGGTGCCGACGCTCATCGCGCAGATCAAGAGCGGACAGCTGCGCGCGCTGGCCGTGACCTCGCTGCAGCGCAACCGCGACCTGCCCGACGTGCCCACCATGGTCGAGGCCGGCTACAAGGACTTCGAGGCCGTCACATGGTTCGGCGTGGCGGGCCCCGCGGCCATGCCGAAGGACGCGATCGCGAAGCTCAACGCGGCCTTCAACAAGGCCCTCGCCACGCCCGACGTGCAGAAGAAGCTCGCGGCGCAGGGCGCGGAGGTGCTGTCCGGCCCGCCGGAGAAGTTCGCCTCGCTGATCCGCACCGACGGCGTGCGCTGGGGCGCGATCGTGAAGGCCTCGGGCGTCCGACTGGACTGATCCCGATGTCCGGCTCCGTCGTCGCGGGCACCGGTTCGCCCGCCATGCCCACTGCACCCTTCTCTGCCGGGCACGGACGCGCGCCGGTCGAGGTTCCGCCGGGCGCCTGCGACTGCCATGTGCACCTGTACGACTCGCGCTATCCGCCGGCACCGGGCGCGAAGCTGACGCCGCCGGACGCCACCGCGCACGACTACCGCCAACTGCAGCAGCGCACCGGCACCGAGCGCGTGGTGTTCGTGACGCCCTCCACCTACGGCACCGACAACCGCCCCCTGCGCGATGCGCTCGCCGCCTTCGGCACACGGGCGCGGGGCGTGGCGGTCATCGACGAGAACATCGGCGACGACGAACTGCGCTCGCTGCACGACTGCGGCGTGCGCGGCATCCGGCTCAATCTCTCGCTCGGCGTCGCGAATACCGCCGCGCAGATCGCACCGCTGGCAAGGCGCATCGCGCCGCTGGGCTGGCACCTGCAGCTGCTCGCGCCAGCACCCCTGCTGGCGCAGCTCGCCGATGTGCTGGAGGAGCTGCCCGTGCCCATCGTGTTCGACCACTTCGGGCGGCTCGCACCGTCGATGGCCGGCAGGCACGCGGCGCATGCGCTGGTGCTGCATCTGCTCGCATCGGGCCGCGCATGGATCAAGCTCTCTGGCAGCTACATAGTGAGCGAGGAAGGCCCGCCGCACTTCGCGGACGTGGCACCGCTGGCAAGGAGCTTCCTGCAGGCCGCGCCGCAGCGCGTGCTGTGGGGCAGCGACTGGCCGCATGCCAGCGCCAGTGCCGGCCACCAGGCCATGCCCGACGACGCGCAGCAGATGGCATTGCTCGCCGGCTGGACCGCAACGGCGGACGCCCTGCGCCGCGTGCTGGTCGACAACCCGGCCGCGCTCTACGGCTTCGACGAACAGAACGATTCTTCCACGGAGACAACATGACCCGCATGCACAGGCGCCGCTTCGGCGCATTGGGCCTGGCCGCGCTCGCCGCGGCGTCGATGCCCGCACTCGCACAGGGCCAGTGGCCCACAGGCAGGCCCATCACCTGGGTCGTGCCCTACCCGCCGGGCGGCACCACCGACATCCTGGGCCGCGCCATCGCGCAGCGCCTGGGCGCATCGCTGGGCACGACGGTGATCGTCGACAACAAGGCCGGCGCCACCGGCACCATCGGCTCCGGGTTCGTCGCACGGTCGGCACCCGACGGCTACACGCTGCTGGGCACCTCGATCGGCCCGCAGGCCATCGTACCGAACCTGCTGCAGAAGATGCAGTACGACCCCGTCGGCGCCTTCGCACCTGTGACCCTGATCGGGACCATTCCGCACGTGCTGGTCGTCGGCGCCGCGCAGCCGATGCGCACCGTGGCAGACCTCGTCGCGCAGGCGAAGGCGCGGCCCGAGGAACTGTCGTTCGCGTCCGGCGGCAGCGGCACCATCCTGCAGATGCAGGGCGAATTGCTGCGCCTGCAGACCGGCACGCGCATGACGCACGTGCCGTACAAGGGCGACACGCCGGCCATCCAGGACGTGCTGGCCGGCCACACCAGCTTCATGTTCGCGCCGGTGGCCGCGGCGCTGCCGCACATCCAGGGCGGCCAGCTGAGGGCGCTGGCCGTCACCTCGGCCGCGCGCCTGAAGGCACTGCCGGATGTGCCCACCATGGGCCAGGCCGGCTTCAAGGATTTCGTGGTCGAGCAGTGGCAGGCGCTCTACGCGCCGGCGGGCACGCCCGCCGCCGTGGTCCAGAAGCTCAACGCCGAGGTGGTGCGCCATCTGAAGGACCCCGAGATCGCCGCGATGGCCGACAAGCTCGGCGTCACCCTCGTGGGCAGCACGCCGCAGCAGCTCGCCGACACCCAGAAAGCGGACCTGGCCAAGTGGGCCAAGGTCATCAAGGACGCGGGCATCAAGCCCGAATGAGCCCCGCCTTTTCCATCTACTCCCAATCCACCACCCAAGAAGGTTTCCCCATGTCATCTCCTCTTCCCGACGTCATTCGCGACTTCGAGCGCGTGCCCGCGAACATCGTGGCGCAGGCGGCCGAGTTCCAGCCCGCCATCCTGGCCGACGTGGCCGGCCGCCGCGGCGCGCTGGACGGCCGCATCAAGGCGCTGCGCCCCCGCATGAAGCTCGCGGGCACCGCGATCACCGTGGAAGTGCGCCCTGGCGACAACCTGATGATCCACGCCGCCATCGCCATGGCGAAGCCCGGCGACGTGCTCGTCATCGACGGCAAGGGCGATCTCAGCTCCGCGCTCATGGGCACGATCATGATGACCGCCTGCCGCCAGCTCGGCATCGCCGGCGTGGTGATGGACGGCGCCTGTCGCGACAGCATCGAGATCGACGAGATGGACTTCCCGGTCTTCTGCGCTGGCACCAATCCGAACGGCCCGACCAAGAGCGTCGGCGGGCGCATCGGGCATCCGGTGTCGATCGGCGGCGTGACGGTGCGCCCGGGCGACTTCGTCATCGGCGACGCCGACGGCGTGGTGGTGGTGGAGCGCGAGAAGATCGAATCGCTGCTGCCGCTGGCCGCGAAGAAGGTGAAGGACGAAGCCGCGCGCATCGCCGCCATCAAGCAAGGCGACACGGCCGCCAAGTGGCTCGATTCCGCACTGCGTGCGGCCGGCGTCCTGAAGGAAGGTGAAACGCTGTGACGGCCATTCTGGTGACGGGCGCCGACCTGGCGCCGCAGGCGGTGAAGCTGCTCGAAGGCCACGAGCTCGTCTATGCGGGCAAGACGCCGACCGAGGACGACCTCGTCGCGCTGTGCCGCGCGCACGACCCGGTGGCCATCATCGTGCGCTACGGCAAGGTGGGCGCGGCCGTCATGGACGCCGCGCCTTCCCTGAAGGTGATCTCCAAGCACGGCAGCGGCACGGACACCATCGACAAGGTGGCGGCGCAGGCGCGCGGCATCGAAGTGGTGGCGGCCGTGGGCGCGAACGCGGCGGCGGTGGCCGAGCAGGCGCTCGCACTGCTGCTGGCCTGCGCGAAGTCGGTGGTGCCGCTGGATGCACGCATGCACGCGGGCCACTGGGACAAGGCGACGCACAAGAGCCTCGAACTCGGCGGCCGCACCATCGGCCTGATCGGGCTCGGCGCCATCGGGCTGCGCTTCGCGCGCATGGTCGATGCGCTGGGCATGCGCGTGCTCGGCTTCGATCCGTACGCGAAGAACCTTCCGGCCCATGTGCAGGCCGCGGACCTCGCGAACATCTGGGCCGAGTCCGACGTCGTCTCGCTGCACTGCCCGTTGACCGACGAGAACCGGGGATTGCTGAATGCGGACACGCTGGCGCGCTGCAAGCGCGGCGTGATCGTGGTCAACACCGCGCGCGGCGGGCTGATCGACGAAGAGGCCCTGCTGGCGGCCGTGCGCTCGGGCCAGGTCTTCATGGCCGGGCTGGACAGCTTCGCGGTGGAGCCGATGACCGCGGGCCACCCCTTCCAGGGCGAAAAGAACATCGTGCTGAGCCCGCACATCGGCGGCGTGACCAGCGACGCCTACGTCAACATGGGCGTGGGCGCCGCGAAGAACCTGCTGCAGGTGCTCGAGCGACAGACGGCGGCGAGCAGCTGAAGGCATCGCCGCCATCCAGCCCCATAACAAGGAGACAAGACAATGAAGAGCGGCAAGAAGGCCCGCCGGGCCGCGCTCACGCTCGCGCTCGGCCTGCCGGTCGCACTGGCGGTCCACATGCAGGCGCATGCCCAGGCCTGGCCGGCCAGGCCGGTGCGCGTGCTCGTCGGCTTCTCCGCGGGCGGCCCCACCGACGTGGTGGCGCGCGCATTCGCAGACCACGCATCGCGTGCGCTGGGCCAGCCATTCGTCGTGGACAACAAGCCCGGCGCCAACACGATCCTCGCGGCCGAGGCGGTCGCCGCGGCGCCGGCTGACGGCTACACGCTGCTGCTGGGCGCGACGAACCACACGATGATCCCGGCGCTCTACAGCCAGCGCGTGAAGTTCGATGCGGTGCGCTCCTTCGCGCCGGTGTGCTCGCTGGCCGTGAGCCCCACGGTGCTGGTGGTGGGGCCGTCGATGCCGGTGAAGACCTTCGGCGCCTTCCTGCAGGCCGTGAAGGCCGATCCGGGCAAGCGCACCTATGCCACGCCGGGAGCCGGCAGCTCGGGCCACTTCGCGAGCGCGCAGTTCACGCAGCTCACGGGCACCTCGATGAACCACATCCCCTACAAGGGCGCGGCGCAGGCCGTGACCGACCTCATCGGCGGGCAGGTCGACAGCTCCTTCGCCACGCTGGGCTCGGTGCTCGCGCAGGTGCACAGCGGCAAGCTGACCGCACTGGCGGTGGCCGCGCCGAAGCGCTCGGCGCTGCTGCCAGGCGTGCCGACCTTCGAGGAGGCCGGCGTCAAGGGCTACACGGCTGACGCCTGGTACGGCCTGCTCGCGCCGGCGAAGACACCGCCCGATGTGCTGGCCACGCTGCGCCGCGTGGCGACCGAGTTCTCCCAGGCGCCGGCCACGCAGGAAAAGCTGCGCTCGCTCGGCATGGAGGCCCGCAACACCTGCGGCGACGCATTCGGTGCGCAGCTCGCGGGCGAGGTCAGGCTGTACGGCGATCTGGCCCGATCGCTCGACCTCAAGACGGAATGAACGCATACAGGAGGAACATCATGAAATCCATCCGACGCATGCTCGCCGCATGCATCCTCATCGCTGCAGCAGCGACTTCCGCGCAGGCCGCCTATCCGGAGCGCCCCATCACGCTGGTCGTGCCCTATGCACCCGGCGGCTCGGCGGATGCGCTCGCGCGCGTGCTGGCCGTGCGCGTGGGCGTGAAGCTGGGCACCAGCGTGATCGTCGACAACCGGCCCGGCGCCAGCGGCACCATCGGCGCGGGCTTCGCGGCCAAGGCCGCGCCCGACGGCTACACCGTGCTCTACGACGCCACGCCCTACTCGATCAACCCGCATCTCTTCGCGCGCATGCCCTATGCCGCCAATGCGCTGCAGCCGCTCGCGCTCGTCGCGCTGGCGCCCAACATCGTGATCGTGCGCGCCGAATCGCCATTGAAGAGCATCAAGGATCTCGCGGACAAGGCGAAGGCCGAGCCGGGAAAGATCAACTTCGCATCGGGCGGCAGCGGCACCGTGCAGCGGCTCGCGGCGGAACTGCTGCGCCAGCGGCTCGGGCTCGACATGGTGCATGTGGGCTACAAGAGCGGTGGCCCCGCCATCACCGACGTGATGGGCGGGCAGGTCGACTTCATGTTCAGCACCATCGCCGCCTCGTATCCGCTCGTGTCCTCCGGTAAGCTGCGCGCGCTGGCGGTGTCGTCCCCGCAGCGTTCGCCGCGCCTGCCCGAGGTGCCGACCATCGCCGAGACCGTGGTGCCCGGCTACGAGGCCTACGAATGGAACGGCGTCTTCCTGCCGGCCGGCACGCCGGCACCCATCGCGGAGAAGCTGCACAAGGCCATGGTCGAGGCGCTGAAGGAAGAGGAAGTGAAGAAGCGCTTCGTCGACGTCGGCGTGCAGCCGGTCGGCTCCACCCCTGCGGAGTTCGCCGATTTCCTGAAGAAGGAAGATGCGAAGTGGGCGGACGTGATCCGCAAGGGCAACATCAAGCTCGACTGAAGACATCGCACGAATGAACGCCACCTCCATCGCGCAGCCGGTTCCCCACTCGGTGGGCCTGGACCGCCCCGCGCCCGCACTGCCCGCGGGCGCGTGCGACAGCCACATGCACATCTTCGACCCGCGCTTCCCCGCCTCGCCGCACTGGAAGCGCCAGCCGCCGCACGCCGAGGTGGCGGCCTATCGGCTGCTGCAGCAAAGGCTGGGCACCTCGCGCACGGTGGTCGTCAACCCTTCGACCTACGGCACCGACAACGCCTGCACCCTCGATGCGCTCGCGCAGCTGGGCGAACAGGCGCGCGGCGTCGCGGTCGTCGCCGAGGACGTGGCCGACGATGAACTCGACCGCCTCGCGGCGCAGCGCGTGTGCGGCCTGCGCGTGAACTTCGTGACGCCGCAGTCCTGGGGCACCACCACGCCGCAGATGCTGACGACGCTGGCGCGCAAGGTGGCGCGGCTGGGCTGGCACATCCAGATATTCGTGCATCCGGAGCAGCTGGTGGAACTCGAGCCGGTGCTCGCCGCGCTGCCGGTGCCGCTGGTCATCGACCACATGGCGCGCATCGATCCGGCCGAAGGTGCAGACGCGGCGGCATTCGCCGTGGCGCGCCGGCTGCTCGACGGCGGCAACACATGGATGAAGCTCTCCGGCGTCTACATGCGCTCGCGCGACGGCGCGCCCGCCTACCGCGATGCCTTCGCGCTGGGCAGGGCACTGGTCGAGGCCGCCCCCGAGCGGCTGGTGTGGGGCAGCGACTGGCCGCATACGACCGAGACGCCGGGAACGGTGGACGACGCCGCGCTCGCCGACGTGCTCGCAGCCTGGTGCGGCGACGAGGCCGTGCGCAGGCGCATCCTCGTCGACAACCCGGCGAAACTCTATGGATTCGCGGCCGCCTGATCCGCGCCGACTAGGACCCCTATATGTACTTCCTGCAAGCGCCCCAGGTGCTGGAGCTCCAGACCTTCACCAGCATGCCCGAGCATTTCCGGCGCCGCGAGCCGAGCGTGTGGGCCGAGGCCAACCGCGGCGGCCAGCCGACCGACTCCTTCCTCGAAGGGCCGGTGTTCGACGACGCCGGCAACCTCTATGTCTCGGACATTCCCTTCGGCCGTATCTTCCGCATCGACGCCTCGGGCGAATGGACGCTGGTCGCCGAGTACGACGGCGAACCGAACGGCATGAAGTTCATCGACGCGAACACGCTGCTCGTCACCGACTACAAGAACGGCCTGATGCGCGTGGACGTGCGCACCGGCAGCGTCGCGCCGCATCTGAGGCGGCGCAACACCGAGAGCTTCAAGGGCGTGAACGACCTGGTGCTGGATGCGCGGGGCAACGTCTACTTCACCGACCAGGGCCAGAGCGGGCTGCACGACCCGTCGGGACGCCTGTATCGCCTGCGGCCCGACGGACAGCTCGACCTGCTGCTGTCGAACGTGCCCAGCCCCAACGGCGTGGCGCTCTCGCCCGACGGCAAGGTGCTCTACCTCGCCGTGACCCGCGGCAACTGCATCTGGCGCGTGCCGCTGCTCGCGGACGGCAGCGTCGCCAAGGTGGGCCAGTTCTTCACCTCCTACGGCCCGAGCGGCCCAGACGGCCTCGCGGTCGACGCGCTGGGGCGTCTGCTGATCGCCAACCCGGGCCTCGGCGTCGTCTGGGTGCTCAATGCGCGCGCCGAGCCGGTCGTGGTGGTGCGCGGCCCGGCCGGAGCCTCGACGACCAACATCGCCTTCGGCGGGCCGGACCGCTCCACGCTGTTCGTCACCGATTCGACGCACGGCAACGTGCTGACGGCCGAGCTCGACGCGCCGGGCACCCCGCTGCACCGGGGCTGAGCCCCATACTCAGGCGGCGACGGCTTCCGCCTGCGCCGCATCTCCCGCGAAGTCGATCAGCACCTTCATCGCCTTGCGCCTGTCGCTCGCCAGCTCGAAGGCCTGGCGCGCCTGCAACATCGGGAAGGTGTGCGACACCACCGGGGAAAGGTCGACGCGCCCTTCGTTGATGAGCTTCACCGCCAGCGCGAACTCGGCATGGAAGCGGAACGAGCCGCAGATGCTGAGCTCCTTCGCCACCACCATGTTCTGCGGAATGCTCACGTCGCCGCCCAGGCCGAGCTGCACGACCACGCCGCGCGGGCGCATCACCTCCAGGCCGTCGCGCAGCGCGCGCTCGTTGCCGGAGCATTCGAGCATCACGTCGAAGGTTCCCTTGTCGGCCGAGTAGCGCGAGACCCAGCCCTTGTCCTGCGCGACGTTGATCGCGTTGTCGGCGCCCATCGCGCGGGCGATGGCCAGCGGCTCGTCGACCACGTCGGTGGCCGTGATCTCGGCCGCGCCGTGCGCGCGCGCCGCCGCGATGGCGAGCACGCCGATCGGCCCGCAGCCCGACACCAGCACGCGCCTGCCCAGCAGCGGCCCCGCGCGAGACACGCCATGCAGCCCCACCGAGAACGGCTCGGCCAACGCGGCCAGCCGCAGCGGCACGTGGTCGGCCACCTTCACGCATTGCGTGGCCTCGCACAGCAGCATGTTGCGGAACGCGCCCTGCACGTGCGGCGTGCGCATCGCGCTGCCGTAGAAGCGCATGTCCAGGCACTGGTTGGGCAGGCCCTCCAGGCAGAACTTGCAGGCGCCGCAGGGGCGGCTCGGGTTGACGGCCACCTTGTCGCCGATGCGCACACTCTCCACGCCGGGCGCCACGGCCACCACGGTGCCGGCCACCTCGTGGCCCAGCACCATCGGCTCCTTGATGCGCACGGTGCCGAAGCCGCCGTTGTGGAAGTAATGCAGGTCGGAGCCGCAGATGCCGCCCATTGCGACCTTCACCAGCACCTGGCCGGGGCCGATCTCGCCGGCGTCCTGCTCGTCCAGGCGCAGGTCGTCGGGGGCGTGGATCACGAGGCACATGCAACGCAGGCGCATGGTTCTTCTTCCTTCTCTCTCTGTCAGTGTCAGGTGTCAGGCGACGGGGGTGATCAGGGGACGGCCCGCGAAGTGGGCCTCGAGGTTGCGGCGCACCAGTTCGCCCATGGCACGGCGCGTCTGCTCGGTGCCGCTGCCATGGTGCGGCGCGAGCACCACGTTGTCGAGCGCCGCGAAGCGCGGGTCGATGCGCGGCTCGTTGAGGAACACGTCGAGCCCGGCGCCAGCGATGGTGCGCGTCTGCAGCGCCTGCAGCAGCGCGCCTTCGTCGACGGTGGTGCCGCGCGACACGTTCACCAGCCAGCCCCTGGGCCCCAGCGCGCGCAGCACCTCGGCATCGACGATGCCGCGCGTGGCCTCGCCGCCGGGCAGGATGACGACGAGCACGTCGCACCATTCGGCCATCGCGGCCAGGCTGGCGAAGTGGCGGTGCGGGCTATCCGCTTTCGGCGTGCGGCTGAAGTAGCCCACTTCGACGTCGAAGCCCGAGAGCCGCCGCGCGATGGTGCTGCCGATGCGGCCGAAACCCGCGATGCCGATGCGCTGGCCGAAGACGCGCGTGGCCAGGGGCATGGCGGCATCGGCCCATGCGCCGCTTCGCACGAAACGGTCGCCTTCCGATATGCGCCGCTGCACCGCGAGCATCAGGCCCACCGCGAGATCGGCCACGTCGCCGTTGAGCACGTCGGGCGTGTTGGTCACGCGGATGCCGCGCGCGCGGCAGGCGGCGAGGTCGATGGCGTCGGTGCCCACCCCATAGCAGGCGACCAGCTCCAGCTTCGGCAGCGCCGCGATGAGCTCGGCGCCCGCGCCCAGTTCTCCGCGCGTGGCGATCGCGCGGATGTCGGCCGCGTGTTCGGCGATGAAAGCCTGCCGGTCGGCGGCCTCCCAGAGCCGATGGATCGTGTAGGCCTCGCGCATGGGCGCCATGTCCCATTCAGGGTAGGTGCCCGGCATCAGGACGTGCGGGGATGCGGGGGTGGTGGTCAATCGCGGTCCTTCACGGTCTTCGAAGATACCGGTAACTTTAACCATGACAGATAGCTCGGAGAACTCAGGTTTTACCCGTTGACGCAAGCAAAAGATACCGGTAACTTTTCCTCAAAGTCTGTCACGCACCAGGAAATTGCCTTGAAACTGTTCGACCTCTCCGGGCGCACCGCCCTCGTCACCGGCTCCAGCAAGGGCATCGGCTTCGCGCTGGCCGGCGCGCTCGGCAACGCGGGCGCCCGCGTCGTACTCAATGCGCGTGACGCCGCCTCGCTCGCCGCAGCGCGGGATGCGCTGCGCGCCAGGGGCATCGCCGCCGAGGCCAGGGCCTTCGACGTGACCGACGCCGAGGCCGTGGAAGCCGGCGTGGCCGGCATCGAGGCCGAGGTCGGGCCGATCGACATCCTCGTCAACAACGCCGGCATGCAGCATCGCGGGCCCTTCGCCGAGTTTCCGGTGGATGCATGGCACAAGATCACCACCACCAACATCGACAGCGTGTTCCTGGTGGGACGCGCGGTCGCGCAGCGCATGATCGAACGCAGGCGAGGCAAGATCATCAACGTGTGCTCGGTGCAGAGCGAGTTGGGCCGCCCGGGCATCGCGCCCTACGCCGCCACCAAGGGCGCGGTGAAGATGCTCACCAAGGGCATGGCGATCGACCTCGGCAAGCACGGCATCCAGGTCAACGGCCTGGGACCGGGCTACTTCAAGACCGAACTCACGCAGGCGCTGGTGGCCGACGAGGCCTTCACCGCATGGCTCTCGGGCCGCACGCCCGCAGGCAGATGGGGCGACGTGGAAGAGCTGGGCGGCGCGGCCATCTTCCTCGCCTCCGACGCATCGAGCTTCGTCAACGGCCACATCCTGTACGTGGATGGCGGCATCACCGCGAGCCTTTAGCACCGTGCCGCGCACCCGCACCGGCCACCCATGAAAGCCTTCGCATGACGAAGACCTCCGCCCCGGCGACGCGCGTGGCCGTGATCGGCGTCGGCATCATGGGCTCGGCCATCTCGCGCCGGCTCCTCGAATGCGGCCATCGCGTGAGCGTGTTCGACCTCGACGCCGCCAAGGTCGCGGCGCTCGCCGAGCACGGCGCGGCGGCGGCGGCCACGGCACGCGAGGCAGCGGCCGCGAGCGACTTCGTCATCACCAGCCTCAACTCGGCCGCGGTGGTGGAGCGCGCCGTCTTCGGCGAGGACGGCATCGCTGCCGCCACGCCCGCCGACCCGCAGCGGCTGCTGATCGACATGTCGTCCATCGACCCGCCTTCCACGCGCCGGCTCGCGCAGTCGCTGCGCGAGCGCACGGGCATGGGCTTCGTCGATGCGCCGCTTTCCGGCGGCGCGCCCAAGGCGCTGCTCGGCCAGCTCACGGTGATGGCCGGCGGCAGCGCCGAAGACGTGCAGCGCGCACGCGCGGTGATGGACAGCCTGTGCGCCAACTACACGCACATGGGCGCGAGCGGCGCAGGCCAGACGACCAAGCTGGTCAACCAGCTGCTGTGCGCCATCGGCTTCCAGGCCGTGGCGGAAGCGGTGCGGCTGGCCGAGGCTGGCGGCGTCGATGCGTCGAAGCTGCCCGCCGCGCTGGCCGGCGGGCGCGCCGACAGCCAGATCCTGCGCGAGTTCGGTCCCAGGATGGCCGCGCGCGACTACACGCCCACCGGCCGCATCGACAACATGCTCAAGGATCTGGAGGCGGTGCAGGCCTTCTCGCAGGGCCAGCGCCTGCCGCTGCCGCTGGCGGGCGCCGTCTCGGAACTGCACCGCACCTTCGTCGCGGCCGGACTCGGCGCGCGGGACACGGCCGAGATGATGCGGCAGTTCAGCGGCTACGAGCGCGGCTGAATCGCCGTCGCCTCGCCATCACACCGACACGACACAGGAAGGAAGAGAAGCCATGTTCATCCGCTGCGCGTTCTTCAGGGGCCGGGTCAAGGCCGGCATGGAAGAAGCCTTCGACCGCCACGTGCACGACAAGCTGGTGCCGCTGTGGACCCGCTTTCCCGGCGCGCTCGAAGTGCGCGTGCTTCGTCAGCTCGAAAGCGACGTGAGCGACCCCGAGCTCGCGATGGTGCTGTCGATCCGCTATGCAAGCCGCGAGGACATCGCCCGCGCGCTCGAATCGCCGGTGCGCCACGAAAGCCGCGAAGTCTCGAAGAAGCTCTTCGAGATGTTCGACGGCACGGTCTTCCACACCGTGTTCAGCGCGCAGGAGTTCGCGCTCGCGAACGCTTCCTGACGGGGGCCTTCTCCTCGGGCTCAGGTCCGGGCCTGCCTTCGGCCGTCCCTGCGCGCTTCGGCGCTATCTTCCTTTTCTTCTTCACCACTGACGCCTTGCCGTCGAGGTCCGCCAGCTCCCACACGCCGCCGGCGGCCGACGCCAGCGCGTGCGCGCTGTTGATCAGCCCGATGTGCGAGAAGGCCTGCGGAAAGTTGCCCAGCTGCCGCTGCGCGACCGGGTCGTATTCCTCGGCGAAGAGGCCCAGGTCGTTGCCCAGCGCGAGCAGGCGCCGAAAGAGCGCGCGCGCCTTGCGCACCTTGCCCATGGCCACGTAGACGTTCGCCAGCCAGAAGCTGCACGCCAGGAACGCGCCCTCGCCGCCGCCGAGGCCATCGACGCCCGTCTCGGTGCGATAGCGGTACACCAGCCCGTGGAAGACAAGCTCCTTCTCCACACGCGCGACCGTACCCTGCACGCGCTCGTCGTGGATCGGCAGGAAGCCGATCAGCGGCATCCACAGAAGCGCCGCGTCCACGGTGTCGGCGCCGTAGAACTGCACGAAGGAATTGCTCGCCGCGTCGTAGCCGCGCGCGCAGACCTCGGCATGGATCTCGTCGCGCGCCGCGCGCCAGAGGTCGATGGGGCCTTCGAGCCCGAACTCGGTGGCGCTCGCGATCACGCGGTCGAAGGCCAGCCAGCACATGATCTTGGAATGCACGAAGTGCCGCGGCTCGCCGCGCACCTCCCACAGGCTGCAGTCGGGCTCGCGCCAGAGCTCCAGAAGCTGCTTCGCGATCGCACGCTCCAGCGGCCACAGCTTGTCCATGTCGGCCAGCCCCGCCTTGCGCGCCGCGTGGAAGGCCGCGATGACCGATCCGTAGACGTCGAGCTGGCGCTGGTCGTGCGCGCCGTTGCCGATGCGCACCGGGCGGCTGTCCTCGTAGCCGCGCAGCCAGCCCAGCTCCAGCTCTGTGAGCGAGCGTTCGCCGTGCAGGCCGTACATCACCTGCAGTTCCTCGGGCGAGCCGCCCACCGCGCGCATCAGCCACCAGCGCCATGCGCTGGCCTCCTCCACGTAGCCGGAGCCGATCAGCGCGTACAGCGTGAGCGCCGCATCGCGCAGCCAGCAGAAGCGGTAGTCCCAGTTGCGCTCGCCGCCGGGCAGCTCGGGCAGCGACGTGGTCGGCGCCGCGACGATGCCGCCGGTGGGTTCGTAGGTCAGCGCCTTGAGGGTGAGCAGCGAGCGCATCACCGGTTCGCGGAACTCGCCGAAGTAGCCGCAGCGCTCGGTCCAGGCGCTCCATTCGGCGACCGTGCGCGCCAGCAGCGCATTGGCGTCGCGCGTCACCGGCGGCTTCAGGTGCGAGGGAAACCAGTCGAGGCTGAACGCGATGGACTGCCCCGCCGACACATCGAAGTCGGCGAAGCTCGCGAAGTTCTCGTTGACCAGTGGCACGCCGGAGCTGATGCGCACCGAGTCCGGGCCGGCAGTGGCGAACACCGCGCCGTCGCGCCGCTCCATCCACGGACACCATTCGCCGTAGTTGAAACGGATGCGGAACTCGGTGTGCATGCCGACCGTGCCGCGCAGGCCGCGCACGATGCGCACCACCTCGTGGGTGCCGTCGATCGCAGGCCTGGGCATGAAGTCGGTGACGAGCGCAACGCCGGTGGCGGTGCGTATCGTGGTCTCCAGCACCACGGTGCCGGGCAGGTAGCGCCGCGAGATCCGCGCCTTGCGGTCGCGTGCGCGCATGCTCCAGTGGCCGTTGCGCTCGTCGCCCAGCAGGCTGGCGAACATCGCTGCGGAGTCGAAGCGCGGCAGGCACAGCCATTCGATGTCGCCGCCGCGGTGCACCAGCGCGGAACTGTGGGTCGAGCCGATGAGCGCGTACTCGCCGATGGGGCGGCTCGCCTGCAGCCTGGAGGTGGATCGAGAGTGTTGCTTGCGGTTCTTTGCCAAGCCTGCGAGAGTGCCCGCCCGCGCGAGCGGCTCCCGCCAGATGATGGCGCGCCTTGCTGACGGACAAAACCTGATCGCGGGCGCCGACGCCCCCGGCACGGGGTGGGTGCGGCAGGCCCTAGAGCACGTCCTTGAGCTTCGCGCGCAGCCTGCTGATCGCCTGGCTGTGCAGCTGGCACACGCGGGACTGGCTCACCTCGAGAATGGCGCCGATCTCGCGCAGGTTCAGCTCCTCCTCGTAGTAGAGGTTCAGCAGCAGCTGGTCGCGCTCGGGCAGTGCCGCGATGGCGTCCACCAGCTGGTGGCGAAAGCCGCTTTCGAGCAGCTGCTCCAGCGGGTCGTCGCTGCTGCGGCGGTCCTTGCGCGCGTCCTGCGAGTGGCTGTCGAGGAAGCCGTTGTCGGCGTCGTCCTTGGAGAAGTCCTCGACGTACAGCAGCTGGCAGCCCTGGATCTCCTGCAGCAGCGACTGGTAGGCCTCGATGTCCATCTTCAGCTCCTTGGCGATCTCCCCCTCGGTGGGAGCTCGCCCGAGCTTGTGGCCCAGCGCCTGCATCGCCTTCTCGATGCCGCGCGCCGACTGGCGCAGGCCGCGCGAGCCCCAGTCGGCGGCGCGCAGCTCGTCGAGCATGGCGCCGCGTATGCGCTGGCTGACGAAAGTCTCGAACTGCGCGCCCCGGTTGTCCTGGTAGCGCGCCGATGCGTCCAGCAGGCCGAGCATGCCGGCCTGGATCAGGTCGTCCAGCTCCACGCTGGCCGGCAGCTTCGCCATCATCTGCAGCGCGATGCGGCGCACCAGCGGCTGGTGCTGCGCGAGCAGGTGCGATTTCTCGATGGTTCCTTGTGCGGTGTACATGGCCGTGCGTGCGTCCTTCATTCCTCGGTGGGGCGCGGGCGGCTCATGCCGCGGCCTGCAGCGGTGCCGGCTCGGGCCACGGCCACCGGTCCATCTCGCCGGCGGCGCGGCGGAAGTCGACCGCCGCATCGCTCGCGGGAAAGGCCTCGGCGATGGTCTTCTTCAGCCGCCATGCGTCCGCCACGAGCGGGTCGAAACGCACCGAGCCCGCAGGCTGCAGCGACAACGCCAGGTAACGGCTGCCCGCCTGGGCGAGGTTGTTCATGATCTGGCGAGCGGCCTGCGCGTCCACCACGTTGTTGAGCAGGAAGCGCATCTGTTGCAGGCCGTGGGTGTGGTGCAGGCGCTTGATGCCTGCGTAGGCCGAGGTGACCGAGGCGGGGTGCGGCTGCAGCACCAGCAGCAGGTCGTCGGCGCCGAGCGCGAGCGGCGACAGCCGGCCTTCGGCATCGAAGGCGGCGTCGATGACGACCACGCCGTCGTGCCAGAACCTGCGCGGATCGATCGCGCTGCCGCCGGCCTCATTCGCCGCTTCATGCGACGCGTTGCGCACCGCCGTCAGCACGTGCACGCCGCAGGCCACGCGCAGCTCGGCGCCGTCCAGCGCGAGACGCCCGCGGGCCACGTCGGCCAGGCTGCCGGGCGGATCGATGTCCCACACCTCGCAGGCCGAACCGTCGGCGCGGCGATGCTCGTCCAGCAGCAGGACGTTGCGGCCCTGCCCTGCGAGCGCCACCGCGAAGTTCATCGCAGCGGTGGTGCCGCCGGCACCGGGGCCCATGCCGGCCACCGCGACCACGCGCGCCTGCGTCGGCGCAAGCAGGCGCCGGAGGCCGTCCGCCTGATCCGCAACCAGCTTGTTCATCGCTGCACCCTCAATCCTGCCGCTCCAGCTTCTGCGGCTGCTCCAGCGCGCGGGGCGGCTGCACCGGCGCGGTCGATTCGGTGCCGAGCGCGTCCAGCAGCAGGAAGAGCTTGCCCATGCCCGCGCTGAGCGCACTGCCGCTCATGGCGCGGCCGTTGCGCGCCGGGCGGCCGGTGAGCTGGCCCATGAGCGCGCGCGCACGGTCGGCCCATTCGCCTTCGGCCTGCAGCAGGCGCCACACGGTGGTGGTCATCTGGCCGGCGATCAGCAGCCGCTTCATGATGTCGGGGTCGCCGAGCTCGCCGATGCCGCCCACCAGCTGCACGCCGTCGCGCAGCAGGCGGAAGCAGGGCTCGGCGTCCAGCGCCCAGCCCATCCATCGGGCCAGCTGCTGCGCGGGGACCTCCGTGCCGATGTTCGAGAGCGCATGGCTCAGCGCCAGCAGGTTGCCGCTGCGCGCATCGACGATCCGCGTGGCGATGCAGCGCAGCGCAGGCATCTCGTCGCGCGCGATGCCCGCGGCCATGGCCGCGGCGTTGAAGCGCAGCACCACGTCGGCCTGCGCTTCTGCGAGCAGTGCGGCCTTGCCGCGGAAGTGCACGGGCCGGCCCTCGCCGAACTCGAAGTCCATGCGCGCGAGCGTGTCGGGCGAGCCGGTGCGCGAGTCGATCACGGCCGTGGAACCCGGCGCGCGCGCCAGCCAGCGCTGGCCCGCGGCCTGCCACTGCACCATGGCCTCGATGCCGGGCAGCCGCGTCAGCAGGTGGACCATCGGGCGATGGCCCAGGTCCTGCTGGCGCAGCCAGGGCACCTGGCGTGCGCCGGGCTTGCGCGCCGCATCCTTCGCGCCGCGCGTGGCCGCCGTCGAGAGCCACTGGTTGGGCGCCGCCATCGGCAGGCCGGTGCGGTCCGACAGCAGCAGGCTGCCGTGGCATTCGTAGGCATCACCGCCTTCGTTCGAGCGCAGGCCCACCTGCCCGCACAGCGCGAGCACGTAGTTCTCGCAGCCGGCGGCCACCTCGCTGCGCGCGTGCACCAGCAGGTCTTGCAGCACCACCTTCTGGACAGCCTCCTCGTCGGTGGCCTGGCGCCACAGCGAACGCGCGCGCTCGAAGCCGATCTGCGCGCCTGCCAGGGCGCTCGCGGTGGTGGCGAGCTCCTGCGCGTCGTGCGCCATCGCGCGGATCAGGTTCTGGTACTTCAGGCGCAGCAGGTCGGTCTCGCCCTGGGCCTTCTGCACCGCGTGCTGCGAGGCGGCGCCCGAGGCGGCTTCTTCCTGCAGGTCGCTCTCGGCGGGCACGAAAAGCGGGCTGTGCTGGCGCGGCTGGAAGACGCTGTCCACCAGCTGCGCGCGGTCGGCCTGCATCAGGTTCTCGGGCACCTTCTGGCCGCTGGAGATGTAGTGCACCGGCAGGCGGTGGCGGATCACGGTGTCGATCAGCGCGCCCGGGTGCGTGGCCTCGTCCACCTTGGTGAAGATGCAGCCGGCGAGTTCGTTGCCGTGGCGGTAGGCGTGCACCACCTCGTTGAGCGTGTCGCCGTGGCTGGTGGCGTTGAGCAGCAGCAGCTTCTTCACCGGCCGCGGGCTCTGGCCCAGCATGGCGATCTGCTCGGGCACGGCGCGGTCGCGCTGGCTCATGCCGACGGTATCGATCAGCACCATGTGCTTCTCGCGCAGGTCGCGCAGCACGAGGTGCAGGTCCGCGGCGTCCTTCACCGCGTACACCGGCACATTGAGGATCTGGCCGTAGATGCGCAGCTGCTCGTAGGCGCCGATCCGGTAGCTGTCGGTGGTCACCAGCGCGAGCTTGTCGGCACCGAAGCGCATCACGCAGCGCGCAGCCAGCTTGGCGGTGGTGGTGGTCTTGCCCACGCCGGTAGGGCCCATCAGCGCATAGACGCCGCCCTCGGCGAACAGGGCGTCCTCGTCCTCATGCACGGGCACCGTGCGGATGAGTTCCGATCGCACGTAGGCCATGCCTTCGGCATAGGTGCGGCCGGTGGGCAGCTTCTCGAGCATGGCCTTCGACAGGCGCGCGCTGAAGCCCGCGCCCAGCAGCGTGCGCAGCAGGCGGCCGCGCACTGGGTCGCGGCGCTGCCTGTCGTTCCACACCACGCTGGCGAGCTGCTCCTCGATCATGCCGCGCATGGAGTGCAGCTCTTCGAGCACCGTGTCGGCAGGTGCCGCAGCGGGTGCTGCGACTGCCGTGATGGGAGGGACCGGTGCGACCGGAACGGCGGATGCGACGGGTGCCGGCGCCGAAGGCATCGGCATCGCACGCGCGACCGGTGCCTGTACCGGGACCGGTGCCGCGACTGGTGCAGCAACCGGTGCCACAGGCGCCGCGGCGACCGCCGCCGCCACGGGCTGCGCAGGCGCACTGCCCTGCTGCACCACGCCCTGCACCTCGCCCTCGACCATCGCGACGATCTCCACGCCTTGCGCCGTGACGCGGTGCGAGAGCACGATGGCGTCGGCGCCCAGCGCCTCCCTCACCAGTCGCAGGGTTTCGCGGCTGGTGGCCGCGACGAATTTGCGCGCGGTGGTGCGCACGTCTGTCTGTTGGTGGGAATTCAACCTCGTCCTCCGATGGCGGTGGTGACCTTGATGGTTCGGGAATCAGGAATCTCTGCGTGCGAAAGCACCTTGAGCTGCGGCAGGCTGCGCCGCAGGAAGCGCGACAGCAGCACCCGCAGCGAGTGCTGCACGACCAGCACGGGCGCGAGGCCCATCTGCTCCTGGCGGGTGATGGCGGCCTGTGCCTGGCGCAGCAGGTTGTCGGCGATGCCGGGCTCGATGCCGCTGCTGTTGGTCAGCGCCTGCTGGAGCACGGCGTCGAGCGAGCCGTCCAGGCCGATGACCTGCATCTCGCTGTCGCCCGGGAAGAGCTGCTGCGTGATCGCACGGCCCAGGGCCAGGCGCGTGAGCGTGGTGAGTTCGGTGGGGTCCTTGACGGTCGGCGCATGCTCGGCCATCACGTCGAGGATGGTGCGCATGTCGCGGATCGGCACTTCCTCGTCGAGCAGGTTCTGCAGCACCTTGTGCAGCGTGCTGAGCGACAGCACCTTCGGCACCAGGTCTTCGGTGAGCTTGGGCGCGGTCTTGGCGATCTGGTCGAGCAGCTGCTGCACCTCCTGGCGGCCCAGCAGCTCCGCGGCGTGGGTCTGGATGAGGTGGTTCAGGTGCGTGGCCATCACGGTGCAGGCATCGACCACCGTGTAGCCGTACACCTGCGCCTGCTGCCGCAGGCTCGCGTCGATCCAGGTCGCGGGAAGCCCGAAGGCCGGATCGCGCGTGGGCGTGCCGGGCAGCGTGCCGCTGACCTGCCCCGGGTTGATGGCCATCCACTGGTTGGGGTAGGCCTCGCCGCGGCCGATCTCGACGTCCTTCAGCGTGATGACGTAGGTGTTGGGCTTGATCTCCAGGTTGTCGCGGATGTGCACCACCGGCACCAGGAAGCCCACTTCCTGCGCGATCTTCTTGCGGATGCTCTTGATGCGGCCCAGCAGCTCGCCCTGCTGCGACTGGTCCACCAGCGGGATGAGCCGGTAGCCGACCTGCATGCCCAGCGGGTCGACCATGGCCACGTCGTCCCACGTCGCCTCGGCCGTCTCGGCGGAAGACGCGGCGATGTTCGCGGCCTGCGCGGCTGCGGCTTCCTGCGCGGCCTGCTGCTTCGGCTTGCGCTGCAGCAGCCCGCGGCCCAGCCACACCAGGCCGCCCGCGATCAGCAGGAAGGCCAGGTTCGGCATGCCCGGGATCATGCCCAGCAGGCCGACGATGCCGGCCGTGAGGAACAGCACCTGCGGGTTGGAGAAGAGCTGGCCCGTGAGCTGGCTGCCCACGTCCTCGTCGGTGGTCACGCGCGAGACGATCACGCCGGCTGCGGTGGAGATCACCAGCGCCGGGATCTGCGCGACCAGGCCGTCGCCGATGGCCAGCAGCGTGTAGGTCTTGCCCGCGGTGGAGAAGTCCAGCCCGTGCTGCACCATGCCCACCACCAGGCCGCCGATGATGTTGATCACCATGATCAGCAGGCCCGCGATGGCGTCGCCGCGCACGAACTTGCTGGCACCGTCCATCGAGCCGTAGAAGTCGGCCTCCTGCGCCACTTCCTGGCGGCGCTTGCGGGCGACGTCCTCGCCGATCAGGCCTGCGTTGAGGTCGGCGTCGATGGCCATCTGCTTGCCCGGCATCGCGTCGAGCATGAAGCGCGCGCCCACCTCGGCGATGCGCCCCGCGCCCTTGGTGATCACCATGAAGTTGATGAGCACGAGGATGATGAACACCATCACGCCCACCGCGAAGTTGCCGCCCACGAGGAAGTGCCCGAAGGCCTCGATCACCTTGCCCGCCGCGTCGGCGCCGGTGTGGCCGTTCATCAGCACCACGCGCGTGGAGGCCACGTTCAGCGACAGGCGCAGCAGCGTGGAGAACAGCAGCACCGCCGGAAAGGCCGCGAAGTCCAGCGCCTTCATCGTGTACATGCTCACCAGCAGAACCATCACCGACATGGCGATGTTGAAGGTGAACAGCAGGTCGAGCAGGAATGGCGGCAGCGGCAGCACCATCATGCTCAGGATCATGACGATGAGGATCGGCCCGGCCAGCCCCTTGAGCTGCGAGCCCGGGAAGAAGCGCGCGGGCATGCGCATCAGGTTTGTCATCGCGTTCATGCGGCTTGCTCAGCCGCATCGGCGGCGCTGTATTGAAGGTCTGCGGGAACCGGGAGATCGGTGGGCGTGCGCGGCGCTTCGCCGCCTTCGGCCTTCCAGCGCCGAAGCTGGTAGACCCAGGCCAGCACTTCGGCCACGGCGGTGTAGAGGCCGGCGGGAATCTCGTCGCCCAGCTTCGTGTGCCTGTAGAGCGAGCGAGCGAGCGGCGGCGCCTCGAGGATCGCCACCTTGTGCTCCTTGGCCAGCTCGCGGATGCGTGCGGCCACGAGTTCGGTGCCCTTGGCCACCACGCGCGGCGCGCGCATGCCGCCTTCCTGGTACTTGAGCGCGACGGCGAAGTGCGTCGGGTTGGTCAGCACGATGTCCGCCTTGGGCACCTCCGACATCATCCGGCGGCGCGCCATCTGCTGCTGCTGGCGGCGGATCGCGGCCTTGATGTGCGGATCGCCTTCGCTTTCCTTGTGCTCCTGGCGCACGTCCTCGCGCGACATCCGCAGCTTGCGGTAGTAGCTCCAGAGCTGGAAGGGCACGTCGATCAGCGCCACCAGGAAGAGCGTGGCCGCGATCAGCACGCAGTGCTTGGCCACCAGCACCAGCGCATGCGGCAGCGCGTACTCGGCGGGTTGCGCCATCAGGGCCATCAGCGTGCCGATGTCGCGCGACACCACCCACCAGGCCACGCCGCCGATGAGCGTCGACTTAGCCAGCGCCTTGAGCAGCTCGGCGAGCGACTGCGAGGAGAACATGCGGCCGATGCCGGCCAGCGGATTGAGCTTGCCGAAGTTCGGCGCCACCGACTTGGTGGAGAAGAGCCAGCCGCCGAGCATCATCGGCGCGACCACGGCGGCGACGATCATCATCGCGAACATCGGTCCGATGGCGCCCAGCGCCTGCATGGACATCAGCCCGGTGCGGGCCAGCATGTAGTGGGGATCGAAGGCGCTGGCGCGATCGAACTGCAGGCCCATTCGCAGCGCGCCGTTCATGCTCGTGCCGAGCGACTCCGACGCGAGCCACAGGCCGGCGCAGGCCGTGCCCAGCATCACGAAGGTGGTGAGTTCGCGCGAACGGGCTACGTTGCCTTCCTCGCGGGCCTTTTCGAGGCGCCGCTCGGAGGCGGGTTCCGTTTTTTCGAGATCGCTTTCCTCAGCCATTCATGCTCCGAACCAGCACTGGCGAAGTACGCCTTGCTCATGGCCAAATTATTGGATTCGGCCCCCCGGAACAATCTGTCGATCAGGACCCTGATAGCCCTGCAGTTCGGACAATAGAACTAAGGAGGAAAGGAAAGGAGGAAGGGAGAGGGATGAGAACGAGGCAGAGGGCCCGACGGGCCCTCCCCGGTCGCGGGATCAGAAGCCGAGGCTCTCCAGCAGGTCGTCGACCTGTGCCTGGTTGGTCACGGCATCGGGGTTGCCGGGCTTGATCTGCGGGCCGTTCTGCAGGCTCTGCGTAGCCTCGTGGCGCTTCTCGGGCGCGGAGTTGTCGATCAGCACCTGCAGCAGCTGCGTCTCGACGTCGTTGACCACTTCCATCATCTTCTTGATGACCTGGCCGGTGAGGTCCTGGAAGTCCTGCGCCATCAGGATCTCCATGAGCTGCGTATTGATCGCGCTCGCGCGCTCGGGCACGCCGTCGAGGTAGCCGCGGGTGTCGAGCACGAGCTCACGCGCATGGTCGAGCTCGATGGGGTTCTTGAACCACTCGTCCCAGCGCTTGCTCAGGCCCTTGGCGTCGGTGGCCAGCGCCTCCTGCAGCGGCTGCGCCACGTCGATCGCGTTGAGCGCGCGGTGCGCCGCGCGCTCGGTGGTCTCGGCCACGTAGCTCAGGCGGTCGCGCGCATCCGGAATGGCCTGCGCCGCCCTGGCCACCTGCTTGTCGAGGCCCAGCTCGCGCAGGCCTTCGCGCAGCTGGCGCGTGAGCTGGCCGATGCGGCCCAGGATCTCTTCGGTGGTGTTGTTGACCGGCTCTGCGGCCAAAGAAGTGTTCTGGCTCATGTCACGCCGCTTCCTTTGCGAGCTTTTCGAAGATCTTGGTGATCTTTTCCTCGAGCGTGGCGGCGGTGAAGGGCTTGACCACGTAGCCGTTCGCGCCGGCCTGCGCCGCCGCGACGATGTTCTCCTTCTTGGCCTCGGCCGTGACCATCAGCACCGGCAGCTTCTTGAGCTCGGGGTCGGCGCGGATGGTCTGCAGCATGGTCAGGCCGTCCATGTTGGGCATGTTCCAGTCCGAAACCACGAAGCCGAAGTTGCCTCCGCGCAGCTTCTCGATGCCGGCGGCGCCGTCCTCGGCCTCGTCCACGTTGTGGAACTCCAGCTCCTTCAGCAGGTTGCGCACGATGCGGCGCATGGTCGGGAAGTCGTCCACAACCAGGATTTTGATGCTCTTGTCGATCACGATATTTCCAACTCCAAGGTCGTTTTCTTTTCTCTCAAACTCGGTTCGTACGTTCACCGAACGTGCGAAGGTGCGCCAGCACGCGGCGGCTGACTTCCGACAGGGGCGACACGTCGTCCACCGCGCCCAGCGCGATCGCCTCGCGCGGCATGCCGAAGACCACGCAGCTGGCCTCGTCCTGCGCCAGCGTGTGGGCGCCGGCGCGACGCATGCGAAGCAGGCCCTCGGCGCCGTCCTTGCCCATGCCGGTGAGGATGATCCCGATGGCGTTCTTGCCCGCGTGCTTCGCGGCCGAATCGAACAGCACGTCGATGGACGGACGGTGGCGGTTCACCGGCGGCTCCTGGTCGAGGTGCGCCACGTAGTTGGCACCGCTGCGCGCGAGCGACAGGTGGAAGCCGCCCGGCGCGATGTAGGCATAGCCCGGCAGCACGCGTTCGCCGTGCTCGGCTTCCTTCACGTTGATGCGGCACAGGCCGTCCAGGCGCTGCGCGAACGAGCGCGTGAAGCCCGCGGGCATGTGCTGCGCGATCATCACGGCGGGCGAATCGGGCGGCAGCGGCTGCAGCACCTCGCGGATGGCCTCGGTGCCGCCGGTGGAGGCGCCGATGATGATGAGCTTCTCGGTACTCAGCAGCGGGCTGCGCAGCAGCGACTCCTGCGGCGCCTCGCCGCCCGGCCGCGTCGCGGCGGCGCTCCTCGCGGGCAGCAGGCGCGCGCTGGCGGCGGTGCGGATCTTGCCGGTGATCAGCTCGGTGTAGTTGAGCAGGCCGTCGCGCACGCCCAGGCGCGGCTTGGTCACGAAGTCGATGGCGCCCAGCTCGAGCGCGCGCAGCGCGATCTCGGAGCCGCGCTCGGTCAGCGACGACACCATGACCACCGGCATGGGCCGAAGCCGCATGAGTTTTTCGAGGAACTCCAGCCCGTCCATGCGCGGCATCTCCACGTCGAGCGTGAGCACGTCGGGGTTGGTGACCTTGATGAGGTCGCGCGCCACCAGCGGATCGGCGGCCGTGCCCACCACCGTCATGTCGGACTGGCTGTTGATGATCTCCGTCATCACGCTTCGGATGAGCGCCGAGTCGTCGACGCACAGCACCTTGATTTTCTTGCTGCTCACTGTTTGCCCTTGTTGTTGTATTCGGGGGCGTGCGCGGTGCGCTGGCCGGAGAGCCTGCGCAGCAGCTCACCCTCCTCGCGCTGCACCTGACTCACCTCGGTCTGCGCGCGCAGCTTGCGCACGATGGCCTTTCCTGTCGCCGGCACGAAGCAAACGCGGCGCGCATGCGGCCCGCGCAGGTCCTGCGCGGCGACCTCGATGCGCTCGTTGCCCAGGTAGCGCAGCACGAAGTCGGCATTGCGGTCGCCGATGTTGAGCGTGGTCATGTTGGCCAGCACCGCGCCGCCGCCGAACACCTTGGCCTTGAGCCGGTCGCGGCGCGCGCCGGCGCGCACCAGCTCGCGGATCAGCACGTCCATGGCGTAGGTGCCGTAGCGCATCGACTCGGTCGCATCGCGCGTGCCGGCGGCAGCGCCCGCCTCGCCATCGTCAGGCAGCATGAAGTGGTTCATGCCGGCCACGCCGGCCTCGCGGTCGTGCAGGCATGCGGCCACGCACGAGCCAAGCACCGTGCTGAGCGCGGTGTTGCTCGAAGTCACGTAGTACTCCGAGGGCAGCAGCTTCACGGCCATCATGCCGACGTCGCGGTCGAAGTAGTGATGGCTGGCCACCGAACCCGGGGCCGCCGCGCTGGAGGCCGTGCTCATGAGGAAGCACCCGCCGCACGCGGGCGCGCCAGTTCGTACACGGTCTGCCCCAGCGGCCGGAAGGCCTGGTTGACGAGCGAGGCGTTCTCCGAATGTCCGGCGAACAGCAGCCCGTCGGGCTTGAGCAGCGGCGCGAAGCGGTCGAGCACCTTCTTCTGCGTCGGCTTGTCGAAATAGATCATCACGTTGCGGCAGAAGATCGCATCCACCGGCTCCTTCACCGACCAGGCGCTGTCGAGCAGGTTCAGCCGCGAGAACTTCACGATCGCCGCCACTTCGGGACGCACGCGCACCTTGCCCGCGTTCGAGCCGGTGCCCTTGTTGAAGAAGCGCCGCAGCCGCTCGGGCGCAAGCCTTCGCACCTGCTCGGTAGTGAAGACGCCAGTGGCGGCCTTGGCCAGCACCGCGGTGTCGATGTCGGTGGCGATCACGCGCGAGGCGGCCGCCTTGTCGCCCAGGGCCTCCATCAGCGTGATGGCGATCGAATAGGGCTCCTCGCCGGTCGATGCCGCCGCGCACCACACGGTGACGGGCTGCTTCGCCTTGCGCACGTGCTCGGCGAGCGTCGGGAAGTGGTGCGCCTCGCGGAAGAACGAGGTGAGGTTGGTGGTCAGCGAATTGATGAAGAGCTGCCACTCGTCGCCGTCCTGGCGCTGTTCGAGCCAGTCGAGGTATGAGGCGAAGTCGGGCACCTGCAGTTCCCTCAGCCGGCGCGAGAGCCGGCTGTAGACCATCTGCCGCTTCTGTTCGCCCAGCGCGATGCCCGCGCGACGGTGGATCAGCGTCCGTATGCGCGAGAAATCGTGGTCGGTGAAATGGAACTCGGTCGTCACGGCCAGCCTGGAAGCTTGGCTTTCAATGTACATAGCGCCCACCGTTTCCAATGGGTCGATCAGACGCGCGAATGCCCCGCACTTCGGGCCGCCTTTGCGTCATGGTCCAGCCGCGGCCGGGCTCGCCTCCTGCGCCCACACGAGCGCGGAGAGCTGGGCGGCATTGACCTGCGCCGGGCTCAGGAACAACGCCTCCGACAGGCGCGCGGCCTGCCCGTCGTCGAGCTCGCAGCTCTCGGCCAGCGCCACGAAGGGGCCGTACAGCCCCCCGCGCGACAGAATGGCCTGCTGCACCGCCTCGGTGAGCTGCACCTTGCGCAGCACGCCTTCCATCGAGACGCCCAGCAACTGGTCGAGCAGCGAGAACATGCCGGCCACGAACAGGTTGTCGGCCTCGCTGGCCGGCAGCATGCCCTGCCCCACCAGTTCGACGAAGCGGCCGCGCAGGATCGCCTTCTTCATCATGTAGGGCGAACCCGCCTTGTTGCTGGTGGCCAGCAGCAGCGATAGCCAGCGGTACAGCGGCGAGTAGCCGAGCATGGCCACCGCGTGGCGCAGGGAATGGATCTCCACCGCCATGCCCACCGCGGGCGAGTTGATGTAGCGCAGCAGCCGGTAGGTGAGCGCGGCATCGTGCTTGAGGGCGGCCTCGATGACGCGCAGGTCTTCGTTGCGCTGGAGCATCTGCATCAGCTGCACGATCAGCAGCGATTCGGGCTGCAGCGCGTCTTCGGTCTCGAGCACCGGCGGGTTGCGGAAGGCGCCGTCGACGAACACGTTCACGCGCAGCGCGGCGCAGGCGTCGAACTGCTTCCAGTCCTCGACGCGCGAGGCGACGAGCTCGACCGGCCGATGGCCCAGCTGCTCGTCGCGACGCAGCCGCGCGACGGTGTCGGCGGCGTTGGCGCCGACCTCGAGGTGCGTGACGATGGAGCGCAGCTCCGGGTCCTCGGGCAGCTCGGTGCCGCCGCACTGCATGAATCCGAAGCCCTGCTCGCGCAGGAACAGCAGGATGGAGCGCAGATCGGCATCCATCAGCTCTTCGGCGCGCATGCACAGCACGACCTGCTGCGGCGGCAGCGACTGCAGCTCGCTCTGGAAGAGCGCATCGACCGTCACGTCGACGAAGAGCAGCTGCGAACCCAGCAGCCAGCCCTCTCCCTCGGGATTGAGGTGCATGGCGAGCGTGTCCATGAGCGCCTTGACGCCCGCGGCACCGGACGCGCCGGACACAGCCGATTCGGCAGGCGCAGCGCCCGCGGCGCGCCAGGCCATGCGATAGCCGATCACGCGACGCTGCGCGTCGAGCAGCATCGAATAGGTCAGGTGGCCTTCGCAGCCGGCTTCCGGCTGCGCGGAAGCGCCCGCATCGGCGCCGGCTCCTTCCCCTTCGGAAGAACGACGGAAGAAATCAAAGCGCATTCAGCTGTCTCCGTCGGGTGTCACAGCGCAATGGCGTCCGTCCTTCGGGCCGCGCCCGCGAGCGCGGCCGCGCTCGCGGCCTGCGCGCGCTGGATGCGCGGCATGGCGCCCACGTCGATGATGAAGGCCACGCTGCCGTCGCCGAGGATGGTCGCGGCGGAGATGCCGGGTACCTTGCGATAGTTGGTCTCGAGGTTCTTCACCACCACCTGGTGCTGGCCGAGCAGCTCGTCCACCAGCAGCGCGAAGCGGCTGTCGTCGGCCTGCACGATCACCAGGATGCCCTGCGTGGGATGCGTCTGCGCACCCGCCACGTCGAACACGCGGTGCAGCTCGATCAGCGGCAGGTATTCGCCGCGCACGCGGATCACGTGGCCGTCGGCGGTGATGGAATGCAGGTGCTCGGGCAGCGGCTGCAGCGACTCGATGACATAGCTCAGCGGCAGGATGTAGGCCTCGCTGCCCACCTTGACCGACATGCCGTTCAGGATGGCCAGCGTCAGCGGCAGCACGATGCGGGTGGTGGTGCCCTGCCCGCCGCGCGAGTGGATCTCCACGTGGCCGCCCATCTCCTGGATGTTGCGCTTGACCACGTCCATGCCCACGCCGCGGCCCGAGATGTCGGTGACCTGCTCCGCGGTGGAGAAACCCGGCGCGAAGATGAGCTGCCACACCTCCTCGTCGGGCATCGATTCGCTCACCGGCAGCCCCTGCTGCATGGCCTTGGCCAGGATGCGCTCGCGGTTGAGGCCCGCGCCGTCGTCGCTCACCTCGATCACGATGTTGCCGCCATGGTGCTGCGCCGACAGCAGCAGCTGGCCGGTGGCGTCCTTGCCCTTGGCGATGCGCACGTCGGGCGTCTCGATGCCGTGGTCCAGGCTGTTGCGCACCAGGTGCGTGAGCGGATCGACGATGCGCTCGATCAGGCCCTTGTCGAGTTCGGTTTCCTTGCCGTAGGTGTCCAGGCGCACCTGCTTGCCCAGCTTGGCGCTCACGTCGCGGATGACGCGCGGGAAGCGGCTGAACACGTAGTCCATCGGCATCATGCGGATGGACATGACCGACTCCTGCAGGTCGCGCGCGTTGCGTTCAAGGTGGCCCAGGCCGCTGAGGAAGCGCTCGTAGGCCACCGGGTCGAGCATGGTCGCGGCCTGCGTGAGCATCGACTGGGTGATGACGAGCTCGCCCACGAGGTTGATGAGCTGGTCGACCTTCTCGACGTCGACGCGGATGGAGCTCGATTCCTTGCCCGCTGCAGAGGAAGCGGCGGCCGCGGAAGGTGCAGCGGGCGCGGCGGGTGCCGCGGCGGGAGAAGGCGCGGCCGGCGGCCTCGAGGCTTCGGCGGTGGGGGCGGCAACGGCTGCGGATGCAGCAGCCGGCGCCGGGGCGTCGACGGCAGCCGCGGAGACGGCTTCCTGCGTGATGTCGATCTGCGATTCGTCGATGACGAAGCAGCAGACCGCCACGATGTCGTCGGGCGCGCATGTGGTTTCGAGCAGCACGGTGAGCTGGTCGTTGCTGCGGGTGCGCGACAGCACCTTGCCGAGGTTGGCCAGCTCGCCTGTCAGGAGTTCGCATTCGCTCTCCGACAGCCGGGCGAAGCGTACGCGCAGCGCACCGCTGCCGGCTGCGGAATCGGCTGAGGCCGCTGCAGGCTCGGGAGCGGCCACCGGTGCGGGCGCAGGGGCCACGGCAACAGGGGCCGGGGCCGGGGCCGGCGCAGGGGTCGGGGCCGCGGCGCTTGCGTCACCGCTTTCGAGCGCGAGTTGCTGAAGCACGCCGCAGATGTGCGCGACCATGTCGGGATCAGGCTCATTGCCGGCCTGGTAGGCGGTGAGTTGTTCTTGCAAGGCGTCCTTCGTTTCCAGGAATGCATCGATCATCCGGCCCGTCAGACGCAGCTGCCCATGGCGGGCGCGGTCCAGCAGCGACTCGAGTACGTGCGTGGTGTTGGTCAGGGCGGTGAAACCGAAAGTCGCTGCGCCGCCCTTGATGGAATGCGCCGCGCGGAATATGGCGTTGAGCTGCTCGCTGTCGGGTGCGTCGACGTCGAGCTCGAGCAGCAGCTGCTCCATCTCGGCAAGCAGTTCGATGGCTTCGACGAAGAAGGCTTGGGTGAATTGACTGAGGTCCATCGCTTGTCTTGAGGGTGTTTCTTGTTGTTGTGCGGTCCGCCGCCGTGCGCGCGCTCAGCCCGCCTTCGCGGTCGGCTTGCCGATGCGCAGCCCGCCGACGGGCTCCGCGCTGTTCTCGCGCTCGATGCGTTCCTGGGTGCGGTGGTTCAGCAGGATGATGCTGATGCGCCGGTTGATCGGGTTGCGCGGATCGGCCTTGTCCAGGTGCATGCTGTCGGCCAGGCCGATCACGCGCAGCACCTTGCCCTCGGTCATGCCGCCGGCCACGAGCTCGCGCCGCGATGCGTTGGCGCGGTCGGAAGACAGCTCCCAGTTGCCGTAGGAGCGGTCGTTGGTGTAGACGATCGCGTCGGTGTGGCCAGACAGCGTGATCTTGTTGGGCAGGCCGTTCAGCGCGGGAGCGAGCTCGCGCAGGATGGCGCGCATGTGCGGCACCACGCGCGCGCTGGCCAGCTCGAACATGGGGCGGTTCTCGGTGTCGACGATCTGCAGCCGCAGGCCCTCGGTGGTGATGTCGATGAGGATCTGCGAGCGGAACTGCTGGAAGACCGGACTCTTCTCGAGCAGCGCATCGAGCTTCTTCTTCATCTCGACCAGGCGGCTCGCATCGGCCTCGTCCTCGCTCGATGTCTCGGTGAGCCTGACCTCGCCTTCGGCGTGGACCGGGTCGGCGCCCCCGCCGGGGATCATGCTGGTGCTGAGGCTGGACTTGTCGCCGCCGGTCAGCGCCACGCGCAACGGCATGCGGAAGTGCTCGGCGATGCCTTCGCGCTGCTTGGTGCTGGAGATGGAGAGCAGCCACATCACGAGGAAGAAAGCCATCATGGCCGTCATGAAGTCGGCGTAGGCGATCTTCCAGCCGCCGCCATGGGCACCGCCGTGCTTGCCCTTGTGGACGTGCTTGAAGATGACCCTGGGCTTGTCGTCGCTCATGATGATCGATCGCTGCTTCCTGCGGCGCCCGCCTCAGCGGGCCTTGACCTCGCGGACGTGGTCGTCCAGCTCGGTGAAGGAGGGGCGCTCGGTCGAGAACAGCACCTTGCGGCCGAACTCGACCGCGAGCTGCGGCGCGTAGCCGTTGAGGTTGGCCAGCAGCGTGACCTTGGCGCACTGGTAGATCTTCATGCCCTCTTCCACCTTCTGCTCGATCAGCGAGGCCAGCGGCGAGACGAAGCCGTAGGCCAGCAGCACGCCGAGGAAGGTGCCCACCATCGCGTGCGCGATCAGCGCGCCCATCTCCGAGGGCGGCAGGTCGGCAGAGCCGAGGGCGTGCACCACGCCCATCACGGCGGCGACGATGCCCAGCGCGGGCAGCGCATCGCTCACGCGCGAGAGGCTGTGGCCGGGCACTTCGGCCTCGTGGCGGATGGTCTCGATCTCGTGGTCCATCAGCGCCTCGATCTCGTGGGCGTCGGTGTTGCCGCTGATGACCAGGCGCAGGTAGTCGCAAAGGAAGACGGTGATGCCCTCGTGCGCCAGGATGCCCGGATAGCGCATGAAGACCTCGCTCTGGGACGGGTCCTCGACGTCGGTCTCCAGCTTCATCATGCCTTCCTTGCGGGCCTTGGCGAGCAGCTCGTACAGCAGCGCGAGCAGGTCCATGTAGAGCTGGCGGTTGTGCTTGGAGGTGCGCAGCAGGAGGGGCAGTTCCTTGATGGTGGCCCGGATGGTCTTGCCGTTGTTGCCGGCGATGAAGGCGCCCAGGGCGGAGCCGCCGATCATGAGCAGTTCGACCGGCTGGAACAGGACGCCGAAGTGCCCGCCCATGAGGCCGTAGCCACCGAAGACGGCACCGATTACCACGATGTATCCAACCAGAACCAGCACGCGCTTCCCCTCTCGCCCTCGGGCGTCGAATCAACAAAGCCCCCGGCGGCCGTGGCCGCGCGCGGGCACTTTTCCTAGACGGCGCCGCCGATGTCCATCACGGGCCCCACCGCGACCAGGCCGCCGCGCCGGCGCTCCGTCGCCTTGGGCTTGCGTGCCTTGCCCGCCCGCGAAGGCGGCCTGCACAGCACGCACACGTACCCGTTCTTGTTGTCGTGCGCATGGGCCACGAAATGCCCGCCGCAGCGGCAGCAGGTGCTCAGCTGCAGCATGTCGCTGTCGAAGAAGCGCACCATGGTCTCGGCGCGGGTGAAGTCGAGCACCACCTCGCCGCCGTTGGCCTCGACCTGCTGCGCATAGAGGCGATACGCCTTGATGAGCGCGGGCAGCTCGTTCTCGTCCGCCTCGTCGAGCATGAAGCGGTAGATGTTGTAGAACATCGACGAGTGGATGTTGGCCAGCCACGTCATGTACCAGTCGGTGGAGAACGGCAGCAGGCCCTTGGGCGGAGACACGCCCTTGAGCTCCTTGTAGAGGCGGATCAGCCGCTCGCGGCTGAGCGTGACCGCGGCCTCCAGGAACTGCAGGCGCGCACCGAGGCCGATCAGCTCGATCGCGAGCTGGACCTGCCGGACCTCGCCGAGGACGCTCTTGCTGGTCACGCTGCGCCCGCTCCGCGCATCGGCGCTTCGGACTGGCCCTGCGCCTGGCGCGCGGCCATCAGTATCGACATGTGTGCCTGCTGCAGCGCGGGCTCCTTGCCCTCGCCGACCACCGCGAACATCGGGCGGTCGTCCAGCCGGAAGCTGCACAGCAGGAAGTTGGACGCGGCCAGCTTCACGATCTGGCTGAGCGACATGTTCGCCAGCAGATCGGCCAGTTCACGGCCCACGCCGAGGCGGAACATGGCCTCGGCCCGGTCCTGCTTCACCAGCTTCTGCGCCAGCAGCATGTAGGCCAGATTTATCTCGCCGATTTCCCTCGAAATCACGCCGTTGGCGGTGATGTTGACGTTTTCCATGTCTGATCCCATTTCCGATTCAAAGCTCACTTCGTGCTCCTAACAATCGTGTATACATTATATACACAAAGTTTTACATGTTGAAGTGTTTTGTATGACAGCAGGACAAAAAAGGTAGGAAGGGTCTGACAAGAACGCCCTCACTCTCCAATGGAGGTGGCAGGTTTACAAGTGTCAAACCTTTCGGTAACAAATGTTGCAAGAAGAACGAAAAAATGCCCGAAGTTATTCTTGAACAAGAATGAATTGATAAATCCTATGGATTTATTTCGAGCCGACGGAAGGGTTTTTTCCTGAATTCCGAGGCTCATGATTTCACATTGGTCCATCTGGTCAATTAGTCGCCTGCGCGACCCTCCAGCTGGTGGACCCAGGCCATCACCTCGGCCACCGCGAGGTACAGCTGCGGCGGGATCTGCCGGTCCAGGTCGACCTGCATCAGCAGCTTCACCAGGTCGGCCGACGAGTGCACGTAGAGGCCGTGCTCGCGCGCCTCGCGCATGATCGATTCGGCGACCACGCCGTAACCCTTGGCGACGACCACCGGCGCACGCGTCTTGTCGGCGTAAGACAGCGCAACCGCGCCGCTGCGGTTGTCGAGCACTTCGCTCATGCGGCCTCCTTCTCGGCGACCAGCACCTGCTGCAGCTGCAGCCCCGCAGCGTCGAAGCGCTTCGCGAGCCGGGCGGTGTCTCCGCGCAGGCGCGCCACGGTGGACGCCTCGCGCGCGAAAAGTTGCGCCTGCACCGCCGGGCCGTCAAGGCTCAGCCTCAGGTCGACTTCGCCGAGATTCGGAAATGCGAGCGACACGGTGGTCGACCAGCGGCGTGCGCCCTCTTCTTCTGCCGCCGCGCCCTCGCGTGCGTCGGACCGGGCCTGCTGTTCTTCCTCGACGCTCCAGCTCATCGGCACGTCGGGCCAGGCATGGCCATTCCAGCGGAAAACGGAGCTCGCCAGCAGGTCGAGCTGCTGGTGCACCAGCGAAACGGCCTGCGGATGGATCACTTCGGCTGCGCGCGATGTGGGCTGCACCGCGGTGGCGTCGGCCTGCCGTGCGGATTCGCTCGCGCGGTGCGCGGGCATCGAATCGAGCACGCCGCCGGCCGTGGCGCTCTCGGGCTGGCGGTACGCCGCCTGCACCCGCGCCGCGTCGCTCGCGGCGGGCTGCCATTCCAGAGCCTGCGGTTTGCCTTGAGGGCTGACGCCATCGGCGTGCTGTTGCTGCGCTTCGACGGACGACGCCTGAGGCGCGGTCACCTGCGCCGTGGGAGCTTCGTCGCCCTGCGGCACAGGCACCTGCACCTGCGCAACGAGGGAAGGCAGCGCGTCAGGCAGATCCGCGATCGCCGCCGGCAGCGACACCGCCGCATTCGCCGGCGCCTTCACCGCAACGGGCGTCGCCCACTGGGCCTGCGGCTCCTGCTTCATCTGCGCGAGCGTGCGCGTTCCCGCCGTGAACGAAGCCAGGTGCGATTCATAGAAGAGGCCGCTGTCCGACACCGTCTGCGCCAGTGTGCCTGCCAGCGCGGCGGCGTTCACCGGCTGCGCGCGCGCGGGCAGCAGGGGCACGGCACCGCGCACCGGTCCCGGCTGCGCCTGCAGATCGGCCAACACGGCGCCGATGACCCGCGCGGCCACCGACAGCCGCGTCGCCATCGAGGGCTGCGCACCCGTTCCTGCGTGCAGGGTGCCGCCGGCAGCCGCACCCGGGATCTGCCTGTCGAGCGCCGCATTGGAAGGCAGCCGGACGTCGTTCTCGACCTTGCCCACCGCCACCGCCGGCCCGGGCGCACCGATGGTGGCCTCGTGCTTGATGCCGAGCACGTCCAGCCGCGGCGCGAGCCTTGCGGCGAGCAGCGCGTCGAGCAGTCCGGCGAGTGCAGTCATGGTCGGGCTTGTTCAGCGGGTGGAGTTCGATCGATCGGTCGGTGGCCGGCGACGCGCTCAGTGCGGCGGTCCGTAGGCCCTGCCGAGGTTCTTCTGCTGCGTGAGGTGCCCCATGCGGCTCATCAGCTCTTCGAGCTGCGGCTTGATGAGGCCCGACACCTCCGCCTGGTCGCTGCGGATGCGCTCCAGCAGGCGCAGAACATGCTCCACCTGCGTCGCATCGAGCAGCTCGTGCGGCTCGATGGCCCGCAGGCGCTCCACCATCGCCGAGCAGCGCTCTTCGAGCGCCGGGAGCTGGCCCCACTCCTTGGCTCGCGCCAGCACCAGCATCGAGGCGATGCCGTTGGCCAGCTCTTCGTAGCAATGAACGACCTCACTCCGGAATGCCATGTTGTCCTGTTTCTCTTGTGGTTGCATTTCAGCCACGAGCCCGGTCGTCGATCTCCCGCCAGGCGGAAGCGATGTTCTCGAGGAGCCGGTCGGCCTCGTCCAGGGCCCGCACGTCGTTGTGCAGGTTGGCGCGGAACAGCTGCTGCACGACGTAGTCGTACAGCGCCGACAGGTTGCCCACCAGCTCGGCCCCGGCCTCGCCGGCCGCATCGGCGTCGAGCGCGGCCTTCAGGCCGTTGTCGACGATGCCGATGGCCTTGGAGATCGCAGTGCCCTTGGCTTGCGTCTCGCCGGCTGCCATGTGGTGGCGCGCCATGCCGATCGCCGTCTTCGCGCCGTCGAACAGCATCGTGATGAGCTGGTGCGGCGACGCGCTCATCACGCTGGTTTCCACGCCGAGGCGTGCATAGGCGCCGGCACCGGTGCGCATGTTGTGGGGGGTGTACATCGACTGATGCTCCGGATCTGTGCGCGTCGCGCCTTACTTGGTCTGGCTGGACAACGCCTCGAACTGCTGCGTGAGGTATGTCTTGGTGTTGTTCAGGGTGTTGATCAGCACGTCGAGCTGGTTGAACTGCTTGCGATAGCGGTCGACCGTGGCGTCCACGCGCACCTGCATCGCGTCGTACTGCGTGTCGAGCTCCTTGATGGTGGCGGTCACGCCGTCGCTGGCCACCTTCAGGGCGCCCTTGGTCACGTCGTCCACCAACGCGTCGATCTGCTTGCCGTAGCCGGCCGTGCTGCCGGTGGCGCTGGAGAAGAGGTTCGCCACGCCCTTCAGGTTGTTGGCGAGCGCCTTGTCGAGCTTGTCGGAATCCACGGCCAGGGTGCCGTCCCTCTGGAAGGACACGCCGATCTCGGTGAGCACCTTCATGTCGTTCGCTCCGCCGGCCTGCGGCGTGATGATCGCCTGGCGGATGCGCGTCTGCACGGTACGCAGCGTGTTGTCCCCCACCAGCGCGGCGGCGGTCTTGGTGTCGGCGTCGTAGGCAGTCAGCGTCTTGGCGGTGCTCTGCAGGCTGTTGTAGGCCTTCACGAAATCGTTGATCGCCGTCTTCGCGCTGGCCGTGTTCTCCTTCATCGACAGGCCCGTCTTGCCGGTACTCACCAGCGTCAGCGTGGCGCCCTGGATGGCTTCCTTCACGGTGTTGGTGGCGCTCGTGATGTCGATGCCGTTCACGTTGAGCTTCGCGTTCTGCGCCGCCGCCGTCTGCTTCAGGTTCTGCGTGCCCGCCGGATCGTTGTTCAACAGGTTCTGCAGCGACGCATCGCCATCGACCGAGATCCGCATGCTCGACTTCTCGCCGGTCTGCGTGGAAGTCAGCACCAGGCGATTGGGCGTGCCGCTGCCGTCGTTCACGATGCTGGCCGTGACGCCCGCGTTCGCTGCGTTGATCGCGTTGCGGATGCCTTCCAGCGTATTGTTGGTCGGGTCGATGGTGATCGACTTGGTGGGCTGGCTCGCATCCGCGGTGAAGGTGGAGCCGCTGTACTTGCCCGTCGCGGCGTCGAAGGTTCCGCCCGTGACGGCGCCGAAGTCGATGGTGATCTTGCCGTTGCCGATAGCCGTCTTTGAATCGACCTGGCCTGCGCTGACAACCGTCTGCGCCTGCGCGAGCTGCGACACGTCGATGGTGTAGTTGCCGGCCGCGCTCGCGTCGGTGGCGGACGCGGAAAGTATGCCGCTGACCGTGGGCGTGCCGGTCACGCTCTGGAACAGCGTCGGGTCGCCCAGCTTCTTGGCGGCGGCCTGCAGCGTCGCGAGCGCGCTCTGGATCGTGCCGTACGCCGACAGTTTGCTCGTGTAGCTCTTGGCCTTGTTCTGCAGCGCCACCAGGGGCTGGCTCTCGGCGTCCTGGAGCTTCGAGAGCAGGTCCGCGAGGTTCAGGTTGGAGCCGACGCCCAGGCTGCTGATCGTTGCCATTTCTATGCCTTCTTGAATTCGTATCGATGTGGTTGCTGGATTCGAGCCCGATGCGGCCTCAGGCCGCGTGGTCCACGAGCAGTCCGTTGCCGCCGTTCATCAGCTTCGCGATGCGAACGACTTCCTCGTTGGGAATCTGGCGGATGACCTCGCCGCTGGCGCGGTCCACCACCTTGACGATGACCATGTCGGTCTCCTTGTCGACCTCGAACTGCAGGCCCACCTCGCGCAGCGCGAGCGACTCGTTCACCTGGCGCACCGCCTGCTCGACCTGGACCGGCGTCGCGGACTCCTTCGCGTCGTCCTTCTCGGCCGTGGCGGCGACGGCAGAAGCCACGCCCGCGGCGCCGCCGACGAGCAGCTGCGTCCACTGGTTGTCCTTCACGGGGTTCGCCGACACGGGGTTCAACATCATTTCCACCTTGCTGTGCTGGTTTCGCTGTTCTCTGCGGCCTCGCCCGCACGGGCATGGCCGCAGGGAGCAGCGCAGGCTCCCGGCTCGCGCCGAGGCCTGCGTTGGCCGGACCCCACCCCAGGGGAGGGGCCCGGCCTTTCTCCGTCTGCTCAGTTCCTTTCGATCAACGCAGGAGCGACAGAACGCCTTGCGTGGTCTGGTTGGCCTGCGACAGCACCGAGGTACCGGCTTGCTGCAGGATCTGGGCGCGCGTCATGTTCGACACTTCGACCGCGTAGTCGGCGTCCTGGATGCGCGAGCGCGACGAGGACAGGTTGGTCACCGTGGTGCCGAGGTTGGCGATCACCGAGTCGAAACGGTTCTGCACCGCACCCAGCGAGCTGCGCAGCTTGTCGACCTTCGACAGTGCGGCGTCCAGCGCCTTCAGGGGATCGACCGTCGACTTGGCATCGCTCACGGCGTTGGTCGTCAGCTTGCCGGGCTTGGTGGAGTCGGCGTAGACGGTGCTGCCTTGCGAATCGGTCACGATGCCGTTGGCATTCAGGTTGATCGATTCGGCGGCGGTCGTCGTCAGGCCGCTCACACCCATGTAGGCGCCGGTCACGGCACCGCCGGCTGCTGCCACCGCGTAGGCAGCGGTAGCACCGGCGCCGTCGATGTCGATGCTGCCTGCGCCAGCGTTGATCTTGGCGGCGACCTGGTCGGCCGTGGCGCGCTCGCCTGCAACCGCGAAGGTGCTGGCGCCTGCGGCTGCCGTCACCACGGTGTACGAAGCGCCGGTCGCGCCGATGGTGATCGAGTCACCGGCAGCGGACATGCCGGTGGCTTGCTCGAGCACTGCCGACAGGGTGGCAGCGGTCGTGGCGCCGGCGCCCGTCTTGGTCAGGTTCTTCGAAGCGTCGAGGTACAGGGCCGAACCGTCGGCTGCATCGGTCATGGCGCCGTTGCTGTCGATCTTGACATCCATCGAACGGTTGCCGAGCTTGACCGTAGCGGTCACGCTGGTGCCGGCCGGCGGGGTCAGGGATGCGAGCGTGTTGGCCTGGCTGCGAGTGGCTTCCGTGGCGGTGTAGCTCTTGGTCGCTGCGCTGTAGGTGTAGGTTGCGCCGCCGGTGATGGTCACCGTGCCGCCGTCCTGCATCTTGGCCAGCACGTCGTTGGCCGTGGCGCCGTTGGCGGCAGCGGTCAGCGTGCGGTTGTACACCGTGCTGCCGTTGGTCGTCGCGCCGGCGGTGAAGCCCGCGACCAGCAGGTCGGAAGCCGTGGCGGTCTTGTTCTTGGAGCCGGCGTTGTTGATGTTGAAGCCGTCCAGACCCAGGGTCTTGGCGCTGATTTCCTGCAGGTCGATGTCGATGGTTTCGCCATCGTTCGCGCCGACTTGCACGGTCAGCTTGCCGGCATCGGCCGACAGGACCTTCACGCCGTTGAACTGGGTCTGCTCCGACACGCGGTTGATTTCGTCCAGGCGCTGGCCGATTTCAGCCTGGATCGAGTCCAGGTCGCTGGCCGAGTTCGTGCCCGTGGCGGCCTGCACCGACAGTTCGCGGATGCGCTGCAGGTTGTTGTTGACTTCGGTCAGGGCGCCTTCCGTCGTCTGGGCGATCGAGATGCCGTCGTTGGCGTTGCGGGTGGCTTGCGTCAGGCCCTTGATGTTGGCCGTGAAGCGGTTGGCGATGGCCTGGCCGGCGGCATCGTCCTTGGCGCTGTTGATGCGCATGCCCGAAGACAGTCGCTCGATGGCGCTGTTCAGCGCCGACTGCGACTTGTTCAGGTTGTTCTGCGTGAGCAGGGAGAGGCTGTTCGTATTGATGACTTGCGCCATGTTCGACTCCTGATTGATGAAAAAAGGTTGTGGACTCCGGCTTTCGGCCGTAACGCTGGACCCGCTTCCACTTAGAGACTCAAGCCATCGTTGACTTGGTTATCGGCGGACCCCCGAGAACCTTTAGGGGCATGCACGAAAAAGTTGCATGGCCCCCGCCACATCACCCTTTCATCGATCAAGCCTGCAGGTTCATCACTTCCTGGTAGGCGGTCACGAGCCGGTTGCGCACCTGCAGACCGGTCTGGAAAGCGACGTTCGCCTTCTGCATGTCGACCATCACGTCGTTCAGCGCGACGCCGGGCTTGCCGAGCTCGAACGACTCGGCCTGGGCATAGGCCTGCTGCTGGGCGCCGCTGATGTTCGCGAGCGAGCGCTTGAGTTCGGCGGCGAAGCCGCCGGCCTCGGCGGGGGCGCTCGCGGCCGGCGCGATGCCGGTCTGGATCGCGGTCGCGCGCATCTGCTGCAGGACGGACTCGATGGCACTGATAGACATGGGATTCCCTCTTCCTGGATCTGTCTCTGCCCGGGCTTGGCCCGAACACTTAAGAGTGACTTGACATGGAGGGTGCAAGGCCCTCCGGCTGGCTCGCAGCGTATCAAGGGAAGACCCCGATTCAAGCGCGCAACTGAGGGCAAAAACCCCGGCTGTTCGGCCATTCGAATTCCGGGTGACTGCTGACAATCGTCCGCGAAACGAACAGGCCGCGGACGACATCACCGGCCACCCGGAATGAAATCTCTAAACCGAAATTCCTCTCTCACCATGGCGATGGCCGCGACGAGGGTGCATCCATGAGCACGGCTGCGCCCGCGGGTGCGCTGCCCCAGGCCGGCGACGGCCAGCCGCCCCTGCTCGAACGCCTTCGCGCGCAGCCGAGGCTGCCGCTGATCATCGGCGGCGCGGCCCTGGTGGCCGCCGCGGCGGCCTTCATGCTGTGGAGCCGCGGCCCCGAATACAAGGTGCTCTACACCAACGTGTCGGACCGCGACGGCGGCGCGATCATCGCGTCGCTGCAGCAGATGAACGTGCCCTACAAGTTCGCAGACGGCGGCGGCGCGATCCTGATCGCGGGGGACAAGGTGGCCGAGACGCGCCTGAAGCTCGCGGCGCAGGGCCTGCCCAAGGCCGGCGGCGTGGGCTTCGAACTGATGGACAACCAGAAGTTCGGCACCAGCCAGTTCGCCGAGCAGGTCAACTACCAGCGCGGGCTCGAGGGCGAGCTGGCGCGCTCCATCGAATCCATCGGCGCCATCGAGTCGGCCCGGGTCCACCTGGCGCTGCCCAAGCCCTCTCTCTTCGTGCGCGACCAGAAGAAGCCCTCGGCCTCGGTGGTGCTCGCGCTGGCGCGCGGGCGCAGCATCGACGAAGGCCAGGTCAGCGCCATCGTCCACATGGTCTCCAGCAGCGTGCCCGACCTCGACGCCAAGAGCGTGACCGTGGTCGACCAGCGCGGCAACCTGCTTTCCTCCGCGCGCGGCACCGACCGCGGGCTGGACGTGAGCCAGCTCAAGTACGCGCAGGAGATCGAACAGGGCTACATCCGCCGCATCGAGGCGATCCTGCAGCCGATCGTGGGCGCGAACAACGTGCGCGCGCAGGTGGCGGCGGACATCGACTTCTCGGTGGTCGAGCACACCGACGAGAAATTCAAGCCCAACCAGGACCCCTCGCAGGCCGCCGTGCGCAGCCAGCAGAGCAGCGAGTCGGCACAGAACGGCGGCGGGCAGCCCGGCGGCGTGCCCGGCGCGCTGTCTAACCAGCCGCCGGTGAACCCGACCGCGCCGATCACCGGCCCCAGGGCGCCCAACGCCCCCGGCACGCCGCCGGCGCCGGGAACGCCCGGCGCACCAGGAGCCCCAGGTACGTCCACCGCCTCGACCGCCTCGACGGCCTCCACCGGCCCGAGCAGCACGCGCAAGGACACCACCACCAACTACGAGCTCGACCGCACCATCCGCCACGTGCAGCAGGCTGCCGGCGGCGTGAAGCGGCTGTCGGTCGCCGTCGTGGTGAACAACCGCGACGCCGTCGACGCGGGCGGCAAGGCGACGAGCCGCGCATTGACGCCGGCCGAGCTGGAGCAGATCCGCAACCTCGCGAAGGAAGCGATGGGCTTCAGCCAGGACCGCGGCGACTCGCTCAACGTGGTGAACAGCGCCTTCGCCCGCGACGCCGACAGCGCCCCCGCGCCCGAGGTGCCGTACTGGCGCGACCGCGAGAACATCGAGCTCGCCAGGACCGCCGGCCAGTACCTGCTGTACGCGCTGCTCGCACTCTTCGCCTGGTTCGCGGTGCTGCGTCCGCTGATGCGCAAGCACCTGGCGCCTGCGCCGGCACCCGTTCCCGTAGCGCCGCTGGCCGATGCCCCGGTGGCCGCGGCAGAGCCGAACGAGAGCGCCGCGGCCGCCGAGGAGAGCCTGCGCGAACGCGAGGCCAACCGCCGCAAGGCCGACATGGAATACGCCCACCAGATCGCCGACAAGGACCCGAAGGTGGTCGCGGCGCTGATCCAGCACTGGATGAACAACGATGAGTAGCGAACAGGGAATCCGCAAGAGCGCCATCCTGCTGATGGCGCTGGGCGAGGACCGCGCCGCGGCCGCGCTGCACCAGCTGCCCACCTCCGAGGTGCAGGCGCTCGGCCTCGCGATGTCGAAGCTCACCTCCGTCTCCAAGGAGGAGCTGGCCGAGGTGCTGTCCGAGTTCCGCCAGGAGACCGAGCAGCTCTCGGCGCTGCACCTGGGCTCGACCAGCTACATCCGCGCGGTGCTGCGCAAGGCGCTGGGCGAGGACCGCGCCAGCAACCTGCTCGAGGACATCCTGCAGCCCGACGAGCCGCGCGGCGGCATCGAGCGCCTCAACGAGCTCGAGGCCGGCGAGGTGGCCGAGCTCATCCGCGACGAGCACCCGCAGATCCTCGCGACGCTGCTGGTGCACCTGGACCGCATGAAGGCCTCCGAGGTGCTCGAGAAGCTGCCCGCACGCCTGCGCCACGACGTGATCATGCGCGTGGCCACCTTCGGCGGCGTGCAGCCTTCGGCGCTCAACGAACTGACCGACGTGCTCACCGAGATGCTCGCCGGCCAGGGCCTGCGCCGCAGCCGCCTGGGCGGCGTGCGCACCGCGGCCGAGATCGTCAACCTCATGAGCACCAGCGTGGAGGAAGAAGCCATCGCCCACGTGCGAGAGCAGGACGAGGCGCTGGCGCAGCGCATCGTCGACGAGATGTTCGTGTTCGAGAACCTGCTGGGCCTGGAAGACCGCAGCATCCAGCGCCTGCTCAAGGACATCGAGAGCGACTCGCTCATCATCGCGCTCAAGGGCGCGCCGATGGAGCTGCGCGACAAGTTCCTCAACAACATGTCGCAGCGCGCCGCCGAGACGCTGCGCGAGGACATGGAGCTGCGCGGACCTGTGCGCGTGTCGCAGGTCGAGACCGAGCAGAAGGCCATCCTGCAGGTCGCCCGCCGCCTGGCGGAGGCCGGCGAAATCGTGATAGCGACGCCTGGCACCGATGAGTTCGTCTGATTCCAACGGCAATTTCGGCGGCTCCGCCGAGTTCGGCGACTCGCGCGAGCGGCTCGCCGCCATCCACGCCGCCGCGCGCCAGGCAGCCGGCGGGCCGCGCACCGGGCGCACGCCTGCGGCTCCACCCGCGCTGTCGGCGTGGGAGCGCTGGGAGATGGGCGCCATCGACGGCAGCCCGCGTGCCTCCATGTCGACGCCCGCGGCCCGCAGGAACGCCGAGCGCCGCAACACCGCGCCGCCACCGTCGCCGCCGCCTGCCCCCAAGGTCGACCTGGCCGACCTCGCGCGCATCCGCAGGGAAGCGCGCATGGACGGCGAGGCCGAGGGCCGCGCCGCTGGTCTTGCCGAAGGCCGCAAGGTTGGCCACACCGAAGGCCTGGCCACGGGTCTCGCGGCTGCGACTGCACATGCCGAGCGCCTGCGCGCGCTGGCCCGGTCGCTGCCCGATGCGCTGCGCCGCGCTGAAGAGGAGCTTTCGCAGACGGTGCTCGCGCTTGCGCTCGACGTGGCGCGCCAGGTGGTGCACCGCACGCTCAAGGCCGAGCCCGAATGGGTGCTGCCCGTGGTGCGCGACCTGCTCAACACCGAGCCGGCCCTGCGCGGCGAGCCGCGCCTTCTGCTGCACCCCGACGACGTGGCGCTGGTCAGAAGCAGCCTCGGCGAAGAGATCGAGGCCGCCGGCTGGCAGATGCGCGCCGACGACACCATCACCCGCGGCGGCTGCCGTGTGCAATCGGCCACCGGCGAGCTCGACGGCACGCTCGAGACGCGCTGGAAGCGCGTAGCGGCCGCCCTCGACGGCGAAGCCGACGGCAGGCCCGAAGTCCGGTGAACGCCGCCATGCAGGCCGCCGCCCCCAACCCCCACCTGCAGTCGGTGCGCGCCGCGCTCGAGAAGGCGCGCGCCAAGGTCGCCGGCTGCGAGACCACCATCGCCTCGGGCCGGCTCACGCGCGCCGTGGGCCTGGTGCTCGAGGCCGTGGGCCTGCAGCTGCCCGTGGGCAGCGACTGCCTGATCGAGCTGCCGCCGGGCCATCCGCAGCGCCATGCCGAAGCCGAAGTGGTCGGCTTCGCGGGCGACCGGCTCTTCCTCATGTCCCAGACCGAAGTGGCGGGCCTGCTGCCCGGTGCGCGCGTCTACGCGCGGCCCGGCGCGCCCGAGCCCGATGCGGCCGGAACCGTCGGCGGCGGCAACGTCCACACCAAGCGCCTGCCCGTCGGCGAGGGCATGCTCGGCCGCGTGGTCGATGCAGCCGGCCGGCCGCTCGACGGGCTGGGCCCGCTCGACATGGCCCGCAAGGTGCCGCTGAGCTCGCCGCCCGTGAACCCGCTGACGCGCGCGCCCATCGACTCGGTGCTCGACGTGGGCGTGCGCGCCATCAACGGCATGCTCACCGTGGGCCGCGGCCAGCGCATGGGCCTGTTCGCCGGCTCGGGCGTGGGCAAGAGCGTGCTGCTGGGCATGATGGCGCGCTACACGAGCGCGGAGGTCATCGTGGTCGGCCTGATCGGCGAGCGCGGCCGCGAGGTGAAGGACTTCATCGAGAACACGCTGGGCGAAGAGGGCCTGGCCCGTGCGGTGGTGGTGGCGGCGCCGGCCGACAACTCGCCGCTGCTGCGCCTGCAGGGTGCGGCCTACGCGACCTGCCTGGCCGAGTACTTCCGCGACCGCGGCAAGGACGTGCTGCTCATCATGGACTCGCTCACCCGCTATGCGATGGCGCAGCGCGAGATCGCGCTGGCCGTGGGCGAGCCGCCCGCCACCAAGGGCTATCCGCCCTCGGTGTTCGCCAAGCTGCCGGCGCTGGTGGAGCGCGCGGGCAACGGCGCGCGCGACGCCAACGGGCGCGGCGGCTCCATCACCGCCTTCTACACCGTGCTCTCGGAGGGCGACGACCAGCAGGACCCGATCGCCGACTCGGCGCGCGCGATCCTCGATGGCCACGTGGTGCTCTCGCGCACGCTGGCAGAGGCCGGGCACTACCCCGCCATCGACATCGAGGCCTCGATCAGCCGAGCGATGACGGCGCTGATCCCCTCGTCGCAGTTCGACACCGTGCGCCGCTTCAAGCAGATGCTCTCGCGCTACCAGCGCAACCGCGACCTCATCAGCGTGGGCGCCTACGCGCCGGGCCACGACCTGCAGCTGGACCAGGCGATCGCGATGTACCCGCGCATCGAAGGCTTCCTGCAGCAGTCGATGGACGAGCGAACGGACTACGCCGAATCCATCGCCCGCCTGGAAAGCCTCTTCGAGGACGAGCCGCGCACAACCACTCCGCAAAGAAGCACAAGATGACACGCAAGCTCCCCCTCGGCATGCTGATCGACCTGGCGCACACGCAGACCGACGACGCCGCGCGGCGCCTCGGCGCGCTGCAGAACGCGCACCTCGACGCCAGCCAGAAGCTCGACCTGCTGCTGCAGTACCGGCAGGACTACCACGAGCAGCTCGACGCCCTGATGCGCGACGGCCTGCCCTCCTCGCAGTGGCGCAACTACCGCAACTTCCTCGGCACGCTGGACAACGCCATCGAGCAGCAGCGCGCCATCGCCGCCCAGACCGGCACCCGGCTGGACCACGGCCGCGACGACTGGCAGCAGCAGCGCCGCCGCCTGAGCTCCTTCGACACGCTGGCCGAGCGCGTGCGCATGCAGGAAATGATGGCGGAGGCCAAGCGCGAGCAGCGCGACAGCGACGAGCGCGCGGCGCGCAAGTTCTTCGACCGCGCCTCGCACCCGACCCTTTGAGAAAAACAGCCCGCACGCAGGAACCGACATGCCTTCCATGATCATGCCCCCCGTCACGACGAATGCCGCCGCACAGCCGGCAGCCGCGCCGGCCGCCTCGCGCGGTCGCGGCACCGACGATGCGCAGGGACTCAGCTTCGGCGCGGCGCTGGAGCGCTCGCGCTCGACCGGCGAAACCCGTGCCGACGCGGCCGCGAAGGACGGCTCCACGGCCGTGGCCGCCGCCGATCGCAAGGCGGGGCGCAAACCCGGCGCTGACGACGACACGAAGAAGGAAGACGCCACGCTCGCCGACCCGAACCTCGCCTTCCTCGGCCAGCCGAATTCGCCGCTGCACGCGCTGACGCTGGCGGGCCGCTCGGCGGCGCAGGCTGCGGGCGACGGTCCGGCGGACGGACTCGCGAAGACCGCCGCAGCCGACGCCGCCGCCGTCGATGTCGCGCTGGATCCGGCCTTGCAGGCGCTTTCGGCCAAGGCCGGAGCGACCACGGCCGCCACCGCCACTACCGCCGATGCACAGGACCCCGCCGCCGCAGCTGCAGCCGCGGCGGCCAAGGCCGCGAAGGAAGCCGCGGCACAGAAGCCTTCCGCAGCTGCCGCGCAGGCTGCTGCGCCGATGCCGGCGGACGCCGAGCCCGCCGCATCCCTGCACGAGACCGCCCGCGCCGCCATCGCCGCGCAGACGATGTCGGTCGGGTTCGCGAAGCCGGTTTCCGCTCCTGCGGGACCGCCGGTGGGAGCCGCCGCGGCCGGCCGCGGCGCCGCATCGCGCGCCCCGGCGGGTTCCGCCACTGCCGAGCAGTTGGCCGCAGCGGCCCAGCCCGCGGCAGCAGCCGGTGCGCAGGCCGCCCAGTCCGCCGTCGCCGCAAGCCCGTCGGCCGCGCCGGTCGATGGCGTGGACACCCAGGCTGCCGTCGATCCGGTCGCGTTGCAGCAGCCGGTTGCGCAGGCAGCCGCCTACTCATCGGAGCGCGCGGGCGACGCCGCGGCAGCCACACGCCCCCCGACCCACACCATCGCACCCGAAGTCGGCAGCGACAAATGGGCGCCGGCCCTGGGCCAGCAGCTGCTGCGCATGAGCGCCAGCGGGCACCACACGGCCGAGCTCAACCTGAACCCGGCCGGCCTCGGCCCGCTGAAGGTCACCCTGTCGATGGGCGACAACCAGGCGCAGGCGATGTTCGTCTCGGCGCATGAAAGCGTGCGCAAGGCCGTGGAGGCCGCGCTGCCGCAGCTGCGCAATTCGCTGTCGGAGCAGGGCATCACGCTCGGCCAGGCTTCGGTGGGTGCGGAGGCGCGCCAGCCCAACGGCAACGACGCCGCCTTCGCGCAGCAGCAGCAAGGCCAGCAGCAGAACGCGGCGCGGCAGCAGGCCGGCTCCACCTACCCCGGCGCCGGTCGCCCTGCAGCCGATGCGCAGGCCGCCCCAATCGCCGCCGCGCGCGCCACCGCCGCTGCCGCCTCACGCTCCGGCGTGGACACCTTCGCCTGAGGCAGCAAGGCACGCAGCAACACATCTACGCCCCGCCCGGCGATGCCGCCGCCTCGAACGGCGCATCGCAATGAACGGATATGAAACGCCTTTGTGCGCTTGTTCGGCCGTTCGTCAGCGAGGGACTTCGAAAAGAATAGACCGGACAAGAAAAACCGTTTCACCATGGCTCCCCCAACATCTGTCGCAAATGCCGCACCGGCCACCGCCACGCTGCCGGCCCCGCGCCGCTCGTCGAAGCTGCTGATCGGACTCGTGCTGGCCGTCGGCGTTCTCGCAGCGGCCGGCGCCGCAGCGTATTTCCTGCTGCCACGCTTCACCGGCGCCGCCGCCACGGAAACGGCCAAGCCGCCGGTTCCCGAGAAACCCATCTTCGTCATGCTGGACCCGCTGACGGTGAACCTGCAGTCCGAGGGCCGCAGCCGCTTTCTGCAGATCGGCATGGCGCTGCGCGTGCGCGACGAGCAGGCGAAGGCGCGGATCGTCGAGTTCATGCCCGAGCTGCGCAGCCGGCTGCTGGTGCAGCTGTCGAACCGCGCGCCCGAGTCGCTGGTCACCCCGGAGCAGAAAGCCAAGCTGGCGGAGGAGATCCGCAGCGCGCTGAACGCCCCGCTGACGCCCCAGACGCCCGAGCTGGGCGTCTCCAGCGTCTCGTTCAACATCTTCGTCGTGCAGTGAGCACCACGACACCATCCTCCGGACGGCAAGCGATCCATGGCGTATGAACAGGTGCTCTCGCAGGACGAGGTCGATGCGCTTCTGCAAGGCGTCACCGGCGACGTCGACCAGGCGCCCCCTCCTCCACCGCCGAAGGACGGGCTGCCCGCCTACGACCTCGGCGCGCCCGACCGCGTGGTGCGCAACCGCATGCACACGCTGGAGGTCATCAACGACCGCTTCGCGCGCGGCCTGCGCAGCGCGCTGCTGAACTTCATGCGGCGCAGCCCCGACATCTCGGTGGGGCCGGTGCAGATCCAGCAGTTCGGCGAGTTCGTGCGGCACCTGCCGGTGCCGGCGAACATCAACATGATCCACATGAAGCCGCTGCGCGGCACGGCCCTCTTCGTGTTCGACCCGAAGCTGGTGTTCCTCGTGGTGGACAACCTCTTCGGCAGCGACGGGCGCTACCACGTGCGCGTGGAAGGCCGCGACTTCACCCGCACCGAGCAGCGCATCATCAAGCGGCTGCTCGACCTGTCGCTGCAGTGCTACGGCGACGCCTGGCAGCCGGTGTTCCCGCTGAACTTCGACTACGTGCGCGCCGAGATGCACGGCAAGCTCGCCAACATCGTGGCGCCCAACGAAGTGGTGATCAACACCACGCTGCAGATCGAGTTCGGCCCCGTGGGCGGATTCCTGCACGTGTGCCTGCCCTACTCGATGATCGAGCCGATCCGCGACCTGCTGTCCAACCCGATCCAGGACGAGGTCGAGGTCGACAAGCGCTGGGTCACGCAGATGTCGCGCCAGATGCAAGCCGCCGACGTGGAGCTGGTGGCCGACTTCGTGAGCATGCCCTCGACCATCGGCGAGGTGATGAAGCTGCGCGCCGGCGACGTGATCCCCATCGAGCTGCCGGAGACGGTCGTCGCCAAGGTGGGCGGCGTGCCGGTGATGGAGTGCGGCTACGGCATCTCCAACGAACGCTATGCACTGCGCGTGCAGAACATGATCACCCATCAAGACAGCGACCTGAAGAACGAACATGACTGACAACACCTCCTCCGCCGGCAGCGACGCGGACGACTGGGCCAGCGCGCTGGCCGAGCAGACGGCCGCCACCGCAGCAGCAGCCCCTGCCGTGGCCCCCGCCGCCGCGCAGGTCTTCCAGCCGATCCAGGACGCGCCCGCCGCGGCGCCTCTCGGGGCCGGCAGCGGCGCCAACGCGGTGGACATCGCGCGCGTGCTCGACGTGCCGGTGCAGCTCACCGCCGAGATCGGCCGCACGCGCATCACCATCAAGAACCTGCTGCAGCTCTCGCAGGGCTCGGTGGTGGAGCTCGACGGGCTGGCCGGCCAGCCGCTGGACGTGCTGATCAACGGCTATCTCATCGCGCAGGGCGAGGTGGTGGTGGTGAACGAGAAGTACGGCATCCGCCTGACCGACATCGTCACCCCCTCCGAGCGCATGCAGAAGCTCGCACGCGCATGAGCCTTCCCACCGTGTCCACGCCGGTCCACGAGGTGGCGCCGGCCGCCGTCGGCGCCTCGGGCCTGCTGCAGGCGGGCTTCGGCATGGCGATGGTGGTGGGCCTGATCTTCCTGTGCGCCTGGCTCGCGCGCCGCTTCGGCCTGCAGCGGCTGGGCGGCGGCCACCTCGTGAAGGTGGTGTCGAGCGCGGCCGTGGGCCAGCGCGAGCGCGTGGTGGTGGTCGAGGTGGCCGACACCTGGCTGGTGCTGGGCGTCACGCCGAACCAGGTCAACACCCTGCACACGCTGCCGGCCCAGGCACAGGCGCAGCCCCAAGGCAGCGCGACGGCCTCGTTGCCCGCGGGCATCGCGACGCCCGTCGAACTCTTCGCCCGCAAGCTGCGCGAATCACTCACCGGCAAGGCGCAGCCGCCGCGCCAGCAGCAGCAACATCCCGCCCCATGACCCGACCCGCATTGCGCCGCGGCCTGCGCGCCGCGCTGCTGCTGTTCGCCGCCGCCCTGGTGCCCGCAGCCGCATGGACCCAGGGCCTGCCCGGCATCACCAGCACGCCCGGCCCCGGCGGCAGCCAGACCTGGTCGCTGAGCGTGCAGACCATGGTGCTGCTGACCTCGCTCACCTTCCTGCCCGCGCTGCTGCTGTCGATGACCAGCTTCACGCGCATCCTCATCGTGCTGGGCCTGCTGCGCACCGCCATCGGCACGCAGACCTCGCCGCCCAACCAGATCCTGGTGGGCCTGTCGCTCTTCCTCACCTTCTTCGTGATGGCCCCGGTGCTCGACAAGGCCTACAGCGACGCCTACAAGCCCTTCTCGGAGAACAAGATCAGCGCCGAGGCGGCGATGGAGCGCGGCATCGCGCCCTTCAAGACCTTCATGCTCAAGCAGACCCGCGAGAGCGACCTCGCGCTCTTCGCGCGGCTGGCCAAGGTGCCCGAGATGCAGGGCCCCGAAGACGTGCCGCTGCGCATCCTGCTGCCCTCCTTCGTCATCAGCGAGCTGAAGACGGCGTTCCAGATCGGCTTCACCATCTTCATCCCCTTCCTCATCATCGACCTGGTGGTGGCGAGCGTGCTGATGTCCATGGGCATGATGATGGTGCCGCCGGCTTCCATCGCGCTGCCATTCAAGCTGATGCTCTTCGTGCTGGCCGACGGCTGGCAGTTGCTGATCGGCGCGCTGGCGCAGAGCTTCTATCTATAGGGCCCATGCAGAGATGACCCCCGAATCCGTCATGACCATGGGCCACCGGGCCATGGAGATCTCGCTGCTGATCGGCGCGCCGCTGCTGCTGGTGGCGCTGATCATCGGCCTCATCGTGAGCATCTTCCAGGCCGCCACGCAGATCAACGAGGCCACGCTCTCCTTCATCCCGAAGCTGCTCGCGGTGTTCGCGACCTTCGTGATCGCGGGGCCGTGGATGCTCGACCGCATGCTGGACTACATGCGCGCCCTGTTCTCCAGCATTCCGCAGCTGCTGGCCTGAAGGGCCGCTCGCGACGTGACGCCGTCGATCATCTCGGTCACCTCGGCGCAGCTCGAGGGCTGGATCGTCGCCTTCCTCTGGCCCTTCGTGCGCATGCTGGCGCTGGTGAGCACCGCGCCGGTGTTCGGAGAGCCCTGGGTGCCACGCCAGGTGAAGGTGGCCGTGGCGGCGATGCTCGCGCTCGTCGTCTCTCCCGCCATCGGCCCGATGCCCGCCGTGCCGGTGGTGTCGGCGGGCGGCGCCTGGATCATCGTGCAGCAGGTGCTGGTCGGCGCGGCCATGGGCTTCAGCATGCGGCTGGTGTTTGCAGCGGTGCTGGCGGCCGGCGAATACATCGGCCTGCAGATGGGCCTGTCCTTCGCCTCCTTCTTCGACCCCATGAGCCATGGCAGCACCATGGTGGTGGCGCGGCTGCTGAACATGCTCGCGATGCTGATCTTCCTGGCGCTCGACGGACACCTGCTGATGGTGAACGCGCTGTCCGAGAGCTTCCAGACCCTGCCCGTGGCCGATGCGCCGCTGGCTTCCGGCGGATGGATGTACCTGGTGCTCGGCGGCGCCGAGATCTTCGCGAGCGGGCTGATGCTGTCGCTGCCGCTCATCACCGCGCTACTCACGTTGAACCTGGCCATGGGCATCCTGAACCGCGCATCGCCGCAGTTCAGCATCTTCGCGGTGGGCTTTCCGCTGACGCTGCTGGCGGGCATCTTCATGCTGCAGCTGCTGATGCCGAACCTCGGCGCCTTCCTGGAGCCGCGGTTCGCGCAGGGCATCGCGGGCATGCTGCGCTTCACGCAGGGCCTGCGGCCCTGAGGGGGTCAGCGCAGGAGCCCGGGCACATCCCCGGCTCAGGCCGATTCAGCCGGCTGGTCCGGCCAGTCGACCTTGGAGCGGATCTCGCCCCGGCGCCATTGGGCCAGCCTTTGCGCATAGCGCGGCGCGATGCGGTCGTAGTTCTCCCAGGTGTCCTGCGTCATCGCTTCGCCCGGCTTGCGCCAGTTGTTGCTGTCGCCGAATATCTCTTCCGTGTCGGGAAGAGCGGATGCCTCCCCCGGCTGCATCAGACGGTTCATGTAGGCATGGCAGAACGCCGCATGCTCCGGGCGCACGTCGTTTTCCCAGAGCAGTCCGTCGAGGCCGGAAGACAGGAAGTCCAGGGGTGACAGCTCCCGCTGGCGCAGCGCATCGAGTCGTCCGGCAGCGACGCGGTCTTCCCGCAGGATGCCGTTCAATGCGCACCAGCTTGCGAAGAAGGCGTCCTCCACCGAATGCTCCGGCTTGCTGTCGGGGTAGATGGTCGCGTAGGTCTCCTCCTCCGCGACGCCCAGCAGCAGGACCTCCGGCAGTCCGTCCGAATCGACCGTGACCTTGGCCCGAAGGCCTTCGCGCGGCGGCGGCAGCGTGAAGCGCACTTCCTCGACCATGCCTTCGACGCGCCGGATGAAGCGCGAGCTGAGCGCCGCGTCATCCATCTTCCAGTCGAACCCACCGGGCAGCGAGCCGCGGAAGTTGGGATAGACGAAGGCATGGGAGACCCAGGTCACCCAGGTGCGCCCCTCCTTGCGCGGCGGGAAATGCGAGCGAGTGCTGAGATTCATGCTGGTGCCGACCTCGATGCCGAGCTTGCGATTGACGATGTCGGGGCTGTTGCTCGGCGTCGCGTTCTTGAACGGCTTCTTGCCGAGGGCCTCGGCCAGACGGACGGCAGCCGGATCGTCGATGCGCTTGCCGAGGGCGTCGAGGAGCAGAGGGGTCAGGTCCTGGGAAGTTGTCATGCGGGATGAGGTTTCAGCTTCGGGTTCCGTTGGAGGCGACGCATTATGGAGTTGACGGCATGCCCGCCCGCACCGCCGGCGGGTCAAGCCGCGCCGTGCAGCGCGAACCTGTCCTTGCCCATGCGCTTGGCTTCGTAAAGCGCCACGTCGGCTTCGCGCATCAGCTCGGACGCAGCGCGATGGCGGCCCACGCCGGAGATGCCCACGCTGACCGTGACGAGGCGGCCCTCGATGCGGATGCCGCGCACCTGGCCGACGATGCGCTCCGCCATCGACTGCGCATGCGCCGTGCCGCCACCCTTAAGCATGATGCCGAACTCCTCGCCGCCGAGCCTGCCGGAGACATTGTCGAGCGCGACCTCCCTGAGCACCACCGCGACGCGCTGCAGCGCCAGGTCGCCGGCCGCATGCCCGAAGTCGTCGTTGATCTTCTTGAAGTCGTCGATGTCGATCATCAGGAAGCATCCTTCGCCGAGCCGCTGCTGCTCATGAAGATGCTGTAGGTCGGCAAGGAGCTTGCGACGGTTGGCCATGCCCGTGAGCACATCCCTGTATGCGAGCTGCTCGAGCTCCTGCCTGAGCCGGAGGCTCTCGCGGTGCAGCGCCGCGAAGATGGTGTTCATCAGCAGCCCCATCATGATGGTCCCGCAGGGCATCAGCAGGGTCCAGCCGGAGTCCAGGCCATGGGGCGTGCCCACCCACTCGCCTCGCCCCATGATCAGCCATGCCCCCGCGCTCACCAGCGCCGCCAGGCTCGGCCGGTAGAAGAGCGGCGCTCCCACCACCGAAACGATCACGCTCATGGCAACCGCCCACACCTCGCGATCGGGACTCTGCGCCATGAGCATGGAAAAGCCCAGGCACAGCAGCCAGACGGAGACGATCGAGAAGAACGAAAGGAATCGGGTCGTGCAGGATCCGGCGATGGACAGCGCCACGCAGCAGGCCAGGAGCACCAGGTGCCAGGTCACGTACCGGTAGCCCGGATCCGCGAGCCACCATGCAGCGCCCCAGAACACGAAGCCGATCAACTGGACGCCCACCGAGATCGGCTTGATGAGCCGTAGAAAGTCTTGCAGCCGGGCCCGCTCTTCGACGGATGGGTAGCAAACGATCATGATCGTAGACCTGCAACCTGTTGGTTCGCGCCGCTGGAGTTGTCGGGCCGTGGGGAAGGCGAGCGCCTTTTCTTCTCACACCCGGATGGGACGCGGGCTGCGGAGCGTTCCATCGGCGCAGAACGCGCCCTTGCGGCGGGCCATCTGGATCAGCTCTTCCATCGGGACCGCGCGCGAGAAAAGATAGCCCTGTCCGTAGAGCACGCCCATCTCCAGCAGCAGCGCCGACTGGGCCTCGGTCTCGACGCCCTCGGCGACGAGCGTGGCGTTGTAGCGCGTGGCACTCTCCAGCGCGAGTGCGACGGCCTCGCGCATGCGCGGCTGGTCGATGCGCGCGATCATGCTGTGGTCGATCTTCACTTCGGTGAAGGGAATGGTCGCCAGGGTGGTCAGGGCGGAATAGCCGGTGCCGAAATCGTCGAGCGAGAGGCCCACACCCGCGCGCTGCAGCACGACGATGTTGGCGCGCACCGTTTCCACGTCGGGCACGTGCCCGCTTTCGGTGATCTCGATGAAGAGGAGCCGCGGCGGCACGCTCAGAAGGTCGAGGAAGGCCAGCACGCGATCGCCGAAGCGCGGCAGCGTCAGCGTGGTCGCGGAGATGTTGACGGCCAGCGGTATCGGGTAGCCGGCAGCGAGGCAGCGCTTGATGTCGCGCGCGACCACCTCCAGGGTGCACCACTCGAACTGCGACAGCAGCTGGTGGCGGGTCGCGATCTCGATCACATAGGGCGGCGCCAGCGGCTGCTGCTTCACCGACTGCGCGCGCAGCAGCGCTTCGGCCCCGCACACGTGGCGCGTCATCAGGTGGAACTTGGGCTGGTACTGCATCGGCGGGTTCGCCGTATGGATCCAGTCGATCAGCTGGCGGCGCACGTCTTCGTCCTTGTCGGACTGGTCCGCGAACGACGAATGGAAGTAGCGCACCATCTGCTCGTTGCTGTGCAGCGCTAGGCTCAGATCGCGCAGGATCGAGGCAACGTTGACGTGCGTCTCCATCCGCACGTTCGAGACGCCGATGCGCAGCTGCAGCTGCATGTAGGCGACGTGGGTGTTGCGCAACGTCGCCACCACTTCCGCCTGCACCCTCGGCGCCATCTGCTCCTGCTCCATCCATTCCAGCGATGCGCCCTGCAGCACAACGGTCAGCGAAAGATCGCTGAGCTGGTAGCTGCGCGGGTTGAAGGCTTCGAGCGTCCGTCCGGCCTGGCCCCGGGTGAGGTTGGAGGAAAGCTGCCCCCAGAAATGGTCCGTCCAGTCGTGGCCGAGCGCGCGGACCATCTCCTTGAGGTTCGCGACCTGAAAGGTCATCAGCACATGCTGCCTGGCGTCGATCACCAGCAGCTCCTCGAGGAATTCACCGAGCGCAAGCCGGTTCGGCAGCCCCGTCAGCAGGTTGGTGCGCGACATGGCCAGCGCGCGGGCGTGCGACTCGCGTTCCCTCGCGTCCCTGCGCAGCAGGGCAAGCATGCAGCCGATGATCAGCAGCGACAGTGTGCAGCCGAGGATGCGAAGCGCGAAGACGCGTGCGCTGACGTGCGCAGGAACCAGAGCGAAGACGTGGATCAGCCCGGAGGCGAGCATCGAGAACGCCACCCGCACCAGCCACGCGTTGCGCACGTCGCGCCAGTCGAAGGAGGTGATCGGCTTGTGGCCGATGCGGTAGTGCATGACGATGCCGCCGAGGACCAGCATGGACATGTCGAGCAAGAAAGCCGGTGCCTGGTGCGCTCCTCCGAAGAGGAACCGGCCGCCCACGAGAAGCGCCCAGCAGATGCCCCCGCCGCGCCAGCCGCCCAGCAGGCCGGCCATGAAGAGCAGGTCGGAGCCGATGTACGGCTTGGACGGCAGATTCATCAGCTGGAACGCCATCGCCAGCAGCACGAAGCCGGTCAGGCCCATCGTCCAGCCGTAGAAGCTGGCGCGCGTGTGCAGCACCGCCCCCGACGTCTTCGACAGCATCAGCACCAGGCTGAAGACGCCCAGCATCGCCGCCGACTGCATCAGCAGAATGGGATAGTTGACCAGCTCGGCCTTCCACGCGGAAAGAACGAATTCCCACACGCTCGTGCTCCCAGGTTTTCGCGTCATGCTGTCCGCGCCGTCGCGGACATCCATCTAATCCTCGTGCCTGCGCCTGTACCGCGCGCGGCACACGTTCACGCCGCCGGCCGCGGCGTTCCGGGAGCTCTCCTTGTTTGCTCGAAGGCCGCCAGGCCGGGTCAGCGGCGGTCCTCCCGATGCGCTACAGGTAGTTGAACAGCGAGATGCTGTTGAGCTTGGCGAAGGTCATCTGCGTCGCCTGCAGCGACGTCTGCCGCTGGTAGAACTCGGCGATCGCGCTGTACGGGTCGAGGTCCTCGATGGACGACCGGTACGCGTCCTCCTGCAGCTTGCGCGCCGCGCCGCCCGAGTCCAGCGCGTCGATCTCGCTCTGGCGCGAACCGACCGACGACAGCACGGTGAGCACGTTGTCGTGCGCGTTCGTCACCTTGGCGTTGGCGGTGCTCAACGCGTTCTGCAGCTTGGCCTGCGCGGCCGCGCCGCCGCCGGCCAGCGGCGTGCGCAGTGCGGTCACCAGCTCGCCGATGGCCGCGAACACGTCGGTGCCGGCGTTCTTCGCGGTGGAAACGTCGTAGCTGTCGCCCGCGGCCGGCGTGCCGGTGAACTTGATCTGCACGCCGCCGAAGGAGATCGGCGTGTTCGGCGAGATCGGGCCCGTGGCCGCGACCACGGGGGGCGTGTCCTTCGTCGTCACCGTGTAGTCGGTGGCGGTGAAGGTGATGGTGAAGTCCTTGCCGTAGTTGGGGTCGGTGGTGTTGGTCACGCTCACGGGGCTGAACACACCCGTGCCGGTGTTGCCGGCGGCGGCCGAGGCCACGTAGCCCGCGCTGCCCTGCACCGACTGGAAGATGGTGCGGCCGTCGTCCGAGGTGGGCATCTGGCGCGCCACGTCGACCTGCATCAGCCGCTGGCCCTGGTCGCCCACGTACTGCACGCCGCCGCCGGCCGTCGCCACGAACGGCGGCGAGCCGCTCTTGAAGCCGGCGAACAGGTACTGCCCGTTGCCGTCGTCGGTGTTGGCCACGCCGACGAGCTGGTCGTAGGCGCTCTGGATGGTGGTGGCGAGCGAGGCGCGGTCGGCATCCGAGATCGTGCCGTTGCCTGCGGCCACCGTCAGCGTCTTGATGTTCTGCAGGATCGAGGTCACCGAGTTGAGCGCGTTCTCCTCGGTGGACAGCGACAGCGCCGCGCGCTGGCGGCTGGTGGCGTACTGCGAGATCTCCGACAGCGACTGGCTGACCCCCAGCGAGCGGGCCGCGGCCACCGGGTCGTCGCCAGCGGTGAGGAACTTGGAGTTCGTCGACAACTGCTGCTGCACCCTGAAGAGCCGCTGCTGCTGCTGGCCCATGGCCATGACGTTCTGTTCGTAGAAGGATTGGGAGCTGATGCGCATCGCTGTGCCTGCCTTGCCTTGAATCTTTGTCTTTGAAGAGCCTGGATAAGCTGCCGGCGGGCTCAGCCCCGGATGCCCAGGATGGTGTCGAAGATGGTCGATGCCGTCTGGATCACCTTCGCGTTGGCCTGGTACATCTGCTGGAACATCAGCAGGTTGGCGGTTTCCTCGTCCTGCACCACGCCCGAGATGGCCTGCTGGCTGGCCTTGATCTGGCTGGTGACGCTGTCCTGCGTGGTGGCCGCCACCTTGACCGCCATGGCCCGGTTGCCCACGTCGCTCACGATCTGCGAGTACGCGCCGTTGAAGGTCGCGGTGCCGTTGGCCATGGTGGTCTTGCGCTGCAGCGCGCCCAGCAGCAGCGCGTTGCTGCCGTCGGAAACGCCGGCCGTGTTGTTGCCGATGGTGAAGGTGTCGCCCTGCGCGGGAGCGCCGGTCATGCTGACGGTGATGCCGTCGAAGCTCATCTTCGCGCCGGCGGTGTAGGGCACGGGCGCACCGGCCGCATAGGTGGTGCTGGTACCGTCGGCCAGCGTGACCGTCACCGGCGAGGTCGCGGGAAAGCCCGAGAGGTTGCCGGAGGCCGCATCGAAGCTCAGCGTGACCGTGCCGGCCAGCGGCGTCGACGGATAGCTCGCGTCCACGGTGGCCGCGCCCAGCGCGGCGGAGCCCTTGTTGCCCGCGGCCTTGCCGGTGATGACGGGCGATGCGGCCGCCACCTTGGCAGCGTCGCGCGTCAGCACGTCGAGGTCGCGTGCGCCGGTGCGCGTGGGCTGGATCAGGAAAGAGTCGCCCGCCTGCGCGGTGCCGCTGCCCGCCGAGAGGCTCACGCCGTCGAAGGTAATGGGGAAGGTCGTGAAGCTGCCCATCGAGGTCTTGTCCGAAAGCCGGGTGACCGTGTAGGTGAGGGTGCCGGCCACGTCGGTGACGTTCACGCTGTAGTCGCTGGTCGTGAGCTTCGACGCGTCGGACAGCGTCGCGTCGAGCTGCAGGTTGCCCGTGTTCCTGCTGTTGGAGATCGCGCCCGGCACCGACTGCGTGAAGAAGTCCTTGCCCAGGGCCCCGTTCAGGTCCACGCCCAGCTTGTGCTGCGCGTTCACCGTGTCGGACACCGACATGGCGAGGCGGCCGATGGCGTTCTGCGTGGGGATGAGCGTTTCGTTGCGGAAGGACAGCAGGCCGCCGAGCACGCCGCCGGTGATGGCGCCGTCGGGCAGCTCGGCCGTGTTGCCGGCAAAGCCCTGCAGGGCCACGGCCTTGCGCGTCGGGTCGGCGGCGGAGTTCACCGCGGCCATCGTGGAGGCGTAGTCGCCCACCACCAGCGACTGGCCGGTGGCGATGAACACGTTGTACTTGCCGTTGTCCTGCTGCAGCACCTTCACGTCGACCACCTGGCTCAGCTGGCTCACGAGCTGGTCGCGCTGGTCGAGCAGGTCGTTGGGGGGCTGGCCGCCGGCCATGGCGCTGATCTGGCTGATCTGCTGGTTGAGGCTGGCGATCTTGCTCGCGTAGGTGTTGATCTGGTCGACGCTGCCGACGATCTGCTCGTTGACCGAGGAGTTCAGGTCCGACAGGTACTGGTCGGTCGCGCGGAACTTGTTGGCCAGCGCCTGCGCCGAGCTGATCATCTGCTGGCGCGCGGCCGGGTCGGCCGGCGTGTTGGCCACGCCCTGGATGCTGGTGAAGAAGCTCTGCATCAGCGGTGCGATGCCCGAGGTCTTGTCGGCCAGCAGCGTATCGATGCGGTTGATCTGCGTGCTGTTGGTGGCCAGCGCGGCCGAGGCCGATTGCGCCGACGAGAGCTGCGCCGTCAGGTAGCGGTCGTAGCTGCGCGAGATGGTCGAGACGTTGGCGCCCGACCCGATGAAGCCGGAGCCGCTGGCGATGGCACTGCCGGTCGCGATCTCGGACACCTGGCGGCTGTAGCCGGCGGTGTAGGCGTTGGCCGTGTTGTGGGCCGTGGTCATCAGCGCCGAGCGGGCGACGCCGAGGCCGCTGAGACCCGTGTAGAACAAACTTCCGGACATATGGCTCTGCCTGTCGATGAGAGGTGTAAGTCGATTGGCACCGGCCGCGCCGGCGCCTCTTTGTCTATATCGGCGGCTGCCACCGAAAGTTGAGGGCCCTGCGCGTCAGAACTCGGTCCAGTCGCCCTTGTCGTCGCCGGCCATGGCGAGCTGCGGGGCGGCCGCGGGCTGCTTGCGCGTGGGCAGCGCCTTGGCGGGCGGCTTCGGCACAGGCTTGGCCGGCTTGGGGATCGGCGTGATGCGCGTGAACCCGGGGCGCACGGTGGCGACGGCGTTCGCGTCGAGCTTGAAGATGCTGACCGCGCGCACGAGGCTGCCGGCCTGCTCCTGCAGCGACTGGGCTGCTGCGGAAGCCTCTTCGACCAGCGCGGCGTTCTGCTGCGTCACCTGGTCCATCTGGGTAATGGCCTGGTTGATCTGCTCGATACCTGAGGTCTGTTCCTGGCTGGCCGCGGTGATCTCGCCCATGATGTCGGTCACGCGCTTCACGCTTCCCACGATTTCGTCCATGGTGCGGCCGGCCTCCTCGACCTGCTTGCTGCCCTCTTCGACCTTCTCCACCGAGTCGCCGATCAGGGTCTTGATCTCCTTGGCTGCTGCAGCGGAGCGTTGGGCCAGGCTGCGGACTTCCGAAGCGACGACTGCAAAGCCGCGGCCCTGCTCGCCTGCTCGGGCTGCTTCGACGGCAGCGTTCAGCGCGAGGATGTTCGTCTGGAAGGCGATGCCGTCGATCACGCCGATGATGTCGACGATCTTCTTGGACGACGCATTGATCGAGCCCATGGTGTCGACCACCTGGGAGACGACGCTGCCGCCCTTGACCGCGACTTCGGAGGCCGACACCGCCAGCTGATTGGCTTGACGAGCGTTGTCCGCGTTCTGCTTGACCGTCGAGGTCAGTTCTTCCATCGAGGCCGCCGTCTGCTCCAGCGAACTCGCCTGCTCTTCCGTACGCGACGAAAGATCCTGATTGCCCGATGCGATCTGCGCCGATGCCGTCGCGATGGTCTCGGTGCCGGTGCGCACTTCGCCCACCACCTTCGCAAGGCTCGCATTCATCTCGCGCAGCGCGTGCATCAGCTTGCCGGTCTCGTCACGGCTGTCGACCGTGATGTTGGCGCTCAGGTCGCCCGCGGCCACCGTTTCGGCCACTTCCACCGCATGGCCCAGCGGGCGGACGATGCCCACGGTCAGGCGCCAGGAGAGCAAGGCGCCCAGCACCAGTGCAACGATCGAAAGCGCCAGCAGGAGCTTCTCGCCGCTCTGGTGGTCCCGATCGATGCCCTTGGCCAGCTCGTCGATGCGCTCGCGCTGGAAGGCGGCTAGCTTGGCGACGGCTTCCTCATAGACGGCAAGCGCAGAGGCGAACTGCGTATCGGCCATCACCGCGGCTTCCTCGTCCTTGCCTTCGGCCTTGAGCTTGTTGATGTTGCCGATGACGGTCAGCACCACGCTGCGCGGTTCGGCGATGGCGGAATACAGCTTCTTCTCCTCGGGCGAGGTCAGCATCTCCTCGAGCTTCTTCTGCACCGGATTGATCTGCGCCGACTTGTCGGCACGCGCCTTCTCGAAGTAGGCCACCGCCTTGGGATCCGTCGCCTTGACCATCGCGAAGGAATTGGCGACCGCCGGCCCCAGCAGCACGGACCACTGGGCGGCCAGGCGTTCCTTGACCAGCGCGCGCTGCATCATGTCCTCGGTCGCCGCGCCCACGCTGGCCAGCCGCAGCATGCCGGTGGCCGCGATGGCCGCCATCAGGAGCAGCACGGCCGCGAAGCCGAGGCCCAGGCGGGTTCCGATTTTCAGGTTCTTCAGACTCATCGACTCCTCCTACGTGGTTTCAGAATTCGGTCCAGTCGCCCTTGGCGTCACCGGCCATGGCGAGTTGCGGGGAAGCAGCGGGCTCCTTGCGGGTCGGCAGGGCCTTGGCTGGCCGCTTCGCCGCAGGCTTGGCCGGCTTGGGGATCGGCGTGATGCGCGTGAACCCGGGGCGCACGGCGGCGACGGCATTTGCGTCGAGCTTGAAGATGCTCACCGACTTGACCAGGCTGCCGGCCTGCTCCTGCAGCGACTGGGCTGCGGCGGAAGCCTCTTCGACCAGTGCCGCGTTCTGCTGCGTCACCTGG